>Ga0209611_10000855_pt1 | contig 48629 bp, 33 predicted proteins | sample S1TSphgellanicum_3_FD_187693 | JGI IMG/M metagenome (GOLD analysis project Ga0209611, IMG submission 187693) | Host-associated microbial communities from peat moss isolated from Minnesota, USA - S1T2_Fc - Sphagnum magellanicum MG (SPAdes) (version 2) | ecosystem: Host-associated > Plants > Peat...
AAAAAAAAAAAAAAACTAAAATTTTCAATTTCTTTTCAAGTTGTGAAGTTCACATCATATGTTTTAAAAACATTTGTTAGCACATTATGTTATAATAATGATGAAAATTGTGATATTTTTAAGTTGTAAATTGTTTTTTTATTGAAAATGTAAATGGGCTAAGTGTTGTTTTTACCATTTTACATAAAAGAAATGGATTTTCAAAATTAATACAAAAAAATGGTAATCTATTGTAAAATAGGGGTTCTAAATCAATGTTTATAAAATTATTATTGGTGTATTTTTACACAATGATACAACTATTAATCAATTGCATATTGATTGGTAAATAATAATTTATTTTATGTTTACATCTGAAATTAACTACGTGTGATTTTTTAAAAAATTCAAAGTGAATGAAATCTTATGTGTTATTACATTTTATACTATATGTAATACCAATTTTCCCTAAAACTTTTAACACCATAATGTGTTTTCACGCACCCCAAAATCACACTCAAAACATTACTTTGAATGACTAGTACATTTACAAAATAATTTATTTGGTAGAATTTTTTTCATTAAATATTCACATAATTCTTGATTAAAATGATGGTGATTTTTTTTGGATGATTAAAACATCTCATTAAGTGTCATGAAAAATGATTCAAAATCTATGTCCCATTTTGCAATTTTATTGAAAAAAAATCAATAAACTAACAATATTTGTTCAAATTGCTGAATATTTTAACCACAAATAAAATAAAATATGTTCTATATATGACGGCATAACATTTTAGTATGTTAAATCACCAAATTTTGTGGAACTACTGTTAAAATCTTGAATTTTTTTTTCATAGAAAAGGTTGCATTGATAAAAACAATCAATTTACTTTTATTAATTATAAAATTACATTCCAAAGGTTTTGAAAGAAGTATATAAGACACGGGTCCAAAAAATAGGACATTATTTGATGTTTTAATAGGGTTTTGGCACTCCAAATGAAAGTTGTGATTTTGGAAATGTTTTGTAATCCTACATTCCTTTTTGGTTTATACTTGAACATGACATTCAAAATTTGTTCAATTGATTTTAATCATTCATTATAACATTTATTGGTTGAAAGCTTAAACATACATATCCCCCTTTCATTTTTTAACATCTCAAAACATTCATTTTGTTTTGGAACTCAAAACACAAGACAAAAAGGTGTCATGGTTCTTGTCAAGTGGTACCCCAACTGTGAATGCACCTAAACATAATGCAATTTGGTGGGCCCGGGTCAATGTAAAAGAACCCATGACCAAGGATGATTTCATTAAACTATAAAACATTGCCTACTTAGACCGGAAACACAAGAAGGTAGTTGGCAACAAGAAAGAAACCTAGCAATTTATATTCAATCATGGGTATGTACTTACCTAGATGATGTCTTTTATTTCCAAGACACAAATGAGGTGAATGAGATTCAAATCCCCTTTAGCATTAAGATCTAAACACCTATGCAGTTTAAGGCCATGTTCTAATTAAGTTACAATAGAATTATCCCTATGGATGCCACATTTGGTACCAATGATGTGAAATACCATCTCTTCATATTAATGGCATTCAACCTTCATTGCATTGGGGGGGCAATTGTTTAAAGTCATCACCAATTAACAAACTTGTGAAGATTTGATGGAATGGTTGATTCCATTATGAACAAGGCTTGTAGCAAAAAAACCTAAATGGAAACCACCATGTTTCATTGTGGATGATGATCCATAAACATTATGAGCATCACAATTGGTTTTACTTTGTCTTACTATATTTTCATAATTTACACATGTTTGCATTGGGTTAGGAATGCATACTGCTATGTTTTTAGAATTTTTTTTAAAAAAATTGATCTTTATGTGTAATCTAGGATTGCACATAAAGATATTTATGTACAATCTAGAGTCAAAATCATGTCTTGGTTTTCTTGTGTGCATGGCATGTGTTGAAAACATGGCAACTATGGTCTTTGGAGAAAACAAAAAATGTGAAAGTGAGGCATGCAATACTCAATTGCTTACACACTATGATGTTCATGGACATGTCAACCCTAAAAAAATAATTAAATCTTTCAAAAACATGGTAATGAAAAGGTGGTGGACACCTTTAATAAAAACCTAATGATGCATGGATTAGATACTTGTGGTTTATTATTGTCAACGTAGTCAGTAATTAACCCACCTTAAATTATTTGCCAAGATTCATGGGTTTGTGAATGTAGTATGAATTATTTGTTGGTTTTAAACCTATAAAAACTAACCCATGGCCCTCATGTGCAATGTGCATGTCCATCATTAGAAGAAATGTTGTCCATTCCAACCTTATGGTTGTGACGACCCATATGACTAGTGTCCAAATCAACTAGTTTTGCGACTAACAGTAGCTCAATCCTACATGTCAATGTAGTCATAAGTAAATATAGTGGCATATGATACTATGATAGTCACAAATGTGATTATAGGGTAAGTATAGTCGAAAATGTGACTAGAACATGCAACTATTCTATGTTTGGATGGAAAAAGTAGAGAAAAAGTGTAAATTTACATCCATTTTGGAATGTGTGCATGGATGGATGAAAATGTAGTTGTTTTCACAATCACTATAGTTGTAACTTTTGGAATTATAGATTTTTTTTGCCACTTGTATAATAATGAATAGACCATGTACATGACATCCTATAGTTTGCATTATAATGAACTTGTGTATAAACATTAATTATTGGCATTGGATTTTTACAAAGGTTGTATATTTTCATCCAAGGGAGGCCAAATGTCCATTGTGCCAAAACATGACATTCATGACTAGGACATTTTGCAACTAGGGTCCAATTTTAGTCATGGAGTTCTATGTGTCACAAGTTGATACCATTTGGGTGACCTTAGTTGTGGTTACAACTACCAACCAACTTATCTACCTACCTATGTACCTACCTATTTACCTACCTACCTAGGACGTACCTTCTTACCTACCTACCTTCCAACCTTCCTACATCCTACCTACCTATGTACTTAACTACCTACATATTTGCCTACTTAGTTGCCTACCTACCTACCTATTTGCTTACCTACTTATTTACCTACCTACCTACCTATTTTCTTACCTACTTATTTACCTACCTATCTACCTAGGTACCTACTTGCCTACCTACCAACCTACCTATTTGCCTACCTACTTACTTACCTACCTAGGTACCTACTTACCTACCTACCTAATTACACTCGCTTACTTACTTGTTTACATACCTACCTACCTATCTACATTGGTTAGTTATATATGTACCTACGTAAGCCTAGTTAATCTATTAAAATAATGTTGAAGTATTCTAATAAGCTATATAACTAGGTTACATTCTCTTACTTATGTATTAGTGTTGGTTGGTTCTTTGATCTTTATAAAAAAATGTATTCGGATTTAAATTAAAATTTCCTAAATTAGTTGCCTATTTATTTATTTTAGGATAATTAAATATTTATTATTTTTATTTGATATTTTCCTAAACTAAATAATTACTTAAAGTTTAAATTTCTATATATGCTAGTTAGCAACTTACTTAAATTTATTCCCTTGGAAGATTTAGAGTTTTTCTCCCACTGAGATTTATCCCATTTTTTTGGTCCATGAGTCTAATGTGAGGAACTATTTAAGATGTGCAAACATAAGCATCAAATGTACTCCTCATGAATAAAAGTACTTGGGAAGAGCCAATTAAAAAAACTAATCCCCATTACCATAAATAGCATGTCTTAATTATAACCCTTGACCCTATCAAGCCTAAATAAGTAATGGTAGGTTTAGTAGGTACCTACCTACCTATTTGTGAGGTATGTAGGTAGGTAGGTAGGTACCTACCCACCTACCTACCTACTCACTTGCCACATGTCATTTGGTGGTTGGATCAAATATTATCCATTTACAAATTTATAATAATAATGTGCCACATGTCAAACCTTGTAATTAATATATGCTAATTTTTTAATAATTTTCATAAATTAAATAGTACCATGTGTCAAAGTATTATTACATGAAAGCATAGAATAAAATTGAATTAACCCAACAATTTATAAATTACCACGTGGTTATATCATAATTGTCCAAGTTGCAACAAGTGGCACCATATGATTCAATGTAGCCACATAGTCTTTCGACTATTAATGCCACATCAACCTAGTCACAACAGTTGTTGCATAGTCCTATGACTATATGTGCCATGTCAATGGATGAAAAATCCATTATAGTTGCAAGTAGTATGCGACTACAGCTGCAACTAATGTCCACCTTCACACTTTTTGCGACTACATGTCTCTAGCCACTTGTCCAAGGCAATTGCATGGTGGGTAATCACATGTGTCCATTGCGACTAAATATTTGTCTTTTGCAACTAAAATTGCAGTCATTTATTTCCAAATTTCTTCTAGTGCATGTGGATGGTGGCACTTTGTCAAATGGCACACTCAAACCAAAATACCCAAGCTAGCATAGAATTTTACCATGGGACTTTGAAACAATGGTTCTCTTTTGAAACAAAATTTTTTAAGGGGCATCACATTGATTGGTTGGTGTGAAGGCTAACTACGACTATGGTACAACATTATATGCATCAAGCAGAGATGAAAAGGTAGGGGTTCATAAAAGACAAGGTTGTGTCATGACTTGTGGCAACAAATGTACATGTGGAGAAGGCATTCTTGATCCCACACATAAATGTGATTCAACCAACTTGGCAAGTGATGATAATGTTAATGCATGGATGGAACAAAACCAACACCATCTTAGTGTCATTTACAATCTTCATGCCCCTTTCACTAAATGCAAGTGGGCATTGTGCGGGAATGTGTGCAAGCACCAAATTGTTGTTCTCATGACATGCACCAACCTTACTCCAAATAATATTATTGTGTATTGTGGCACATGGTATGGGACCAACTAAAGTGGGTTTAAAGCAATGTTTGTGGACCCAACATACTTGCAAGTTGATGATGGATCTTCAAAAGATGAAAGTTACAATGAAGACATGGTTGAAGGGGTTAGTGCAATAGACATTGGTGGCCTCTTGGTGATGGATCATAATGGCCCCTTTTATTATGACATTGTTGAAAATCATGAGGCCAAAGGGTCATTAACCCCCATGGAATGAACCCTATCTCAATTACGAAATACAATGGCCAAAATCACCTGCTAATGTAAGGACAACAGTAGTGTCCACCTTTGTGAACATGCAACATCATGTTTACGAATTGTTGCATCGAAAATCCGAAACCTTTGTGTCACATAAGCCAATGAATCAATGCACCCTAACATGGTCTTTAGTCAAGTGGAAGACGTTTTGGGCAATTCATGAGTTAATCAATTGAAAGATTGGGATGAAATTATGTTAAAACATGCAAATTCATGTAGCAAAAATACTCAAGAGTAAAGGAATGTCTTAGATTTGAAAGAAGGGACCACAAAAACAATATACCATGTTCCATGCATTTGTGATTACTAATTGATTAAACCTCTTTTAATGTGATATGCGATGCGTTTGTCTTGATTAAATTGAAGAGAATTATGAAAGAAATCTAATCATTTATTCACAATATTCAAGTGCAAAATGATGGGTTAACATCATTAGATGTAGGTAATGCAAAAATGCCAAAGTCCCAAGCAATTTCCATGGGTATTGAATGAATTAAATGGAATAAAATAAAGTAAAATAACCTTGAAAGTATTGCAAAGTAATAGATTAATCCAATGCATTTGCATTACCTTGATGGGGGTTTGGACTGGGTTGGATAAGATATTTATAATATATTGTCATTAAGGTATTACATTGATGAATTAAATGAAATGACAATAGATCCAACTAAGATTAAAGGTATTGCATATCAACAAAATAATCCAGCGTGTTTACATTACCTCGTTGAGGGTACTACACATGTGAATTGGGTTGCATAAGTTATTTCCAATTTATGTTTTCAGGGTATTCCATTGTTGAATTAAAATAGATGAAATAATTTCAACTAGGCCTAAAGGTATTCTATACATAGTGATGACATTCTTGGTGCGAGAATGTTATGGAAGCCCAAAGAAGCAAGAATTTTAAAGAATTTTATAGATCAACCAGTGTAATTTGGTAAACATTCGCAGGTGAAGAATGTTATGACAAGGTGCTAACTGAAGAATTTTAAAGAATTTTAATGTGCAAAATGAAGAATGTCATCACTAGGATTCTATAACAACAAACTAATTTAGTTCATTTGCATTACCTTGATGTGGGTAATGCATAAGGGAATTAGGTTGGATATGTTATTTCTAATAACACATGAAGTTAATGTAATAATGAAGTAGATGAAATGAAATAATTTCAATTGGGCCTAAAGGAAATTGCAAAACAATTAACTAATAATAGTGCATTTGCATTACCTTGATGAGGGTGATGCATTTGTCAGATTGGATTTTTTTATGTGTTCATAAAGTATTGCATTGATGAAATAGATGAAATAAAATAGTCACAATTAGGTCTAAAAGTATTGCAAATTAAAATAATAAAATGATCTAATGAACTTACATCACTTGATGAGGGTAATGCATATTGGAAATAGGTTGGATATGTCATTTATAAGGTATTGCATTGTTGAATTAAATGAAATGAAATAAATTAACCTTTGGAGGAGGGTATTGCACAATAATAAAATAATACAGTGCCTTACCTTGATAAGGTAGTGCATAATTGAATTAGGGTGGACAAGTTATTTCCAATACATTCTTAAGGTATTACATTGTTGAATCAAATGAGATGAATAAATTAACTTATAGGTGAAGGTATTGCACAACAATAAAATAATCTAGTGCTTTTGCATTACCTTGATGAGGGTAATGTATAAGTGAATTGGGGTGGATAAATTATTTCCAATAGGTCCATAGGGTATTGCATTGTTGAATTAAATGAGATGAAAATAGTTTCATAGGATTGAAGGTATTGTATTAAAGCAAAAATTTGTGTTTATGATTTATTCCAATGAGGGTATTGTATAAAAGAATCAGGTACAATTTGATATTTTCCCTCTACCTTGGGGGTATTGCATTTCAAAAAAATCATCTAGTGGGTGTGCATTATCCTTGTGAAAGCAATGTGAAGATTGATTAATTTACATTTTTTTTTGCAAGTTATCTTAAAGGTATTGTACATGTTCAAACTCTAATAACAATGAGGGAGTGCAAGGAAGGTATTGCAAAAATAGTTAAATCAATGGATTAATGTAACTTCACTACTGCAAAATGTGGGTGCAGTTCGTTAGTCCCCACTCAGTGGACCAGTGAATTCATTACATACCCATTAGGTCTCGCCCATTGGGACAACTGGATTCATTCAAAATTCAATGAAATCACTTGGTGTACATGGACGTATTTTGTTGTAATGCTTGAATAAAGATATCAAGTTCTTTTGCAATACCTTTATATGATTGTTGACAAATAATTTAATTTTCAACTTTTATAAGGCTATAATTTAGAAAATTTAGTTACAATACCTTCATTTGGGTCATTGTAACATTGTTTTCAACAATCATAAAGTTGCAAGGTCTAGTAGGTAAGTAGAAAAGGTGGCAAAGCAACCTACTTAATATGTTGAAATACCCTCATCAACCTGAGTCATCATTGCCTTGGTGAAAATTTAATGCATAAGTACATTGGTAGGTAAGTAGATGGGTAGGTTAATAGGTAGGCAAATGGATGGGTAAGTAAGTAGATGTGTGGGTGGGTAGGTAGGTGGATGGACCAATAGGTAGGTAGTTGGTGGAAAATAGGTAGTTGGGGAGGGAGGAGACTAGGGTGCATGGGTGGGTAGTTTAAATATAGGTAAGTAGGTGAAGCTTGGGTAGGTGTGGGGGGGGAAGAAAAAAAAGTTCCCCCAAAAAAAAACCAAAATAGGTTGAAGGAGGGAAAAAAAAAAAGGTCAACTTGAGCTCACCACCTTGGTTAGCCCAGGGCAAGGAAGGACAAAAAATGTACACCCATCAACGTGCGATCTATCCACATTGGTGCATTAGTGGGTGCTAATTCACTTTAGCCATATTAGGAATGAAACTTAAAGTTACAAAAGAAATCAATATCCACAAAGTAATGAAAATGTAGCACCAATACCCATATTTGGACATAAGGGGGGTGAAAGTTTTTAAACAATGAAGAAAATATAATGTTGGGCTTAAAGGGGGAGTAAAATTTTGAGTAGCACCAAAATTGACCAAATCTAAATTTCACCTTGCCTTGTTATTTCTTGATTGTTTTCAACTAATCATTGCAATTATTATGCATACTATAAGTATAATATTTTTGAAACTTGTACATTTAATCTTAAATTTCAGCATTTTATATCCATATTTAATAAAAATTCATTACTTCATGGATAACAATGTTTAAAAGTTGAAAGAAGGGTCCAACAAAGGTCACTTTACAAGTATTTCAATATCTAATGCATGGGATTCAAAATAATTATGACATCAATAATTAAGCACATGAAAACATTCAAAAGATAAAATTTTAATTAATTTTTTATGGAATTTAATGTAATTGGAGCTTCATCTTGTCTTCATTTTATGTTTAAATGCAATGTACTTTTTATTTTATTTTGTATTTCACCCCCTTAACAATCAAACTCAAGATAATGATACTATTTTTTTCCACTTTACCAATGTCTTTATTATGTACTAGCAAATGCAATGCCTTTAGGGATGCATTTTCACCTTAATTAGTCACAAGTGGTGAAGCTAATATTAGGCTAAGACTTATAGGACAAACTAATAAATTACTTGAATATGGCACCCTAATTCATGGGTGGTGGGGTATTGTGGTAGCTAAAGCCCTAAGGCAAGGGTTTTAACATGGTAGAGACCATGGTTGTGCAATGAAAATAACCAAAAGTGGGTTTTACAATTTTTGTAAAGCCTAGAGAGAGCATCTACGGGCTTTACAAAAATCATAAAGCCCATACAAGAATCAAATGATCTTTTTTTGCCTTGAAATAAGGTGTTGTGACTTGAAAATGTGTTTGTTCTTCTTCGGTGTGAACAAGGCCCAAATAAAAGTTTGAATGAAGAAGTAACTTAATGGATAAAGAGCTACAATGTTTCAAATTAGCAAAAAATGCCAAAGTAAGGGACAATTGATCATCATGAACTATTGAGGGAGGCATTGTGCTTCATATGTTGTTTTTTCTATTTTTGTGTTATTTTGTTGCTTGCAGGTGATGAGCTTTGTTTTGCTTTCTTCATGGTTGTGACAACATTCGACATTGGTCAAGCGAGAATCTTGCATTATTTTGAAGCTAGTGATTGATGAAGGATGAACATTATAATATATGAAAGGGTTTTTTACATTGTGAAGTTAAGTTCCAACATTGGAGTTTTGATTGGTTTTTCTACATTTGTTTCCTTTGTTGTTTTCAAGTTTGTAGATGTATGTTTGTTATGGGTTTTTATTGCAATACGTTCTAATGAAAGGGTTTGTGAGGGATGAATGCCCCAACTCCATGGAATTTTTAAGGTATAACACCTTGTATTCCTACTACACCATAGCCTTCTCTCAAGTGTAGACCGGTCATGTTGCATAGTGTAGAGACCGGTTGAAGAAAATGATGAAAAAATAAAGGGTTTTGAAAGTGGTTTTATTGTGGCAATTGGGCTGGGTGGAGAGAAATGATGTAATGTTGGGATGTTGTGGTTATGTGTGTGTGAGAAGGAATACCTATTCGAGTGGGGGCTCTAAAGGAAATTGATGTGTAACCTAAAGAACCTTTGGATTGTTGGGACATGCAATGGGTGATTTGGCTCGCCATTATTTTTGTGTCCAACTTATCGAGATTGAATTATGGGAAGGGAGAGGGATTCATGCTCCATGGTCGTGAGTTGAAAATGAAAATTGCCATATTTCAACTAATGGGTTCAAGAGAGAAAAACTAGAGCGAATTGATTTTTCATGGTCCATAGTTTATATGTTATAAATATTATCAAGCTCAATGTTGAACTATCGTAACATTCTTCTTTGGAATTCCATGGAAGTTAGTTGTTGATATGTTTTTATTGTTAGTAGTTGTGACATTGGCATTGCCCTCTCTTTTCGTAACAATGTTTGAATACGCTAAAAAAATCTAGCTAGGTCTTTTATGGTTTTGAAAATGCTTTTGTATTTTCATGTTCTCAATGCTTCCAATTATTCTCTCAATGTATTCCCCAAGCTCCCATTTGCTCCCATTTGTTCCCATAAGTTGTTCCCAATAATGCGTAACAACTTCATCACATATCTTTTGCCCAAAAATTCTACTCTTGTAGCCAATCTAGTAGACCAAAGGGAGTGACTACTTAACCATTTATTTGGGAGTGACACGCTCCTAAGTCACGGGGCGAAACCCACTTGAAGGTTTCACAAAGTCAAGTTGCGGAAATTGTGACTTAGCGGCACGCTCCCAGCTTCCAACTCTAAAAGGGGTAGAGGGTCGAGTTGGGAGCCCAGGGATTAGACTAGGAAGAGGGACTAGTTTAGCTCGTGTGAATCTACATCCAAAAACCAACCACAAGAGGTTAGTTTAGCACTTGGGTGTTGGGACTTGCCACGGGCACTTGGACACACAAGACTCACCACGGCCCAAACTCGAGAGTAAGCCACCAACTTACTCCCTATAGTATTCTCTGCAGCTTGCCGCCGAGGCTACATCCAAATGGCACATTTTGTTGGGACTCCCAAAATGGAGTCCCGAAACTATCCCGACTGGACTCTTGGAACTTTGAACGGCCATAACTCCCGACTGTGGAGTCCGATCGCGACGAGGTCTGAACCAAAGTTGTAGCCCTCGTCAAGATCTTTTCAACTCCATGTTGCACTCCCTAAGGCGACGTCGGGAAAGGGTCGATTCCTGACTTTTAGTGGTCGGGAGTCAAACTGCCAGTTTGATTTTCGGCCCTTCTTTTGCCCATAACTTGGGCTACAGATGTCCAAATGGCCAATGCGAGGCCATTTTCGATATCTACGTTTCAAGACCTTTCCAATGACATCAAGAACACCTCAATGCGAGGTGTTTTGAACCTTGCTGTCAAACTCTAAACATTCGGGAGTCCCAGAGGACTCCAAATCTCCAACTTTTCCAGGTGTTGGGCTTCACCCCCACACTTGACCAAAGTGGGGTTGCGACAGGGAGTGTTCATAATGAATGTTCATAATTAACTTTTCATGTTTTTCTTAAAGGTACTAAAATAATAATTATTTGAATTATATACATACATAAATGAGCTACTTGAAAACATAGACTCCAGATAAATCTAGAAAATAAATATATTAGAGCTATCCATAAAATACCCCAAACTAGGGTTAAGCAGCCCTAGTGTTGGTGAAAATTATAAGGAGACAATGAGAAGACAAGATGAAAAAAGTACACATTAAAAAAATAAAAAAAAGTTTTGTTAGAAAAGGATCCTGCAAATCTTCTTATGGACTGAAACCTAGCTTCATGAAATGGTACCTAATTTCACTCACTTAGCACCTCACTCAAACTGGGGATGAAACAGGGATTAGAGGGTCAAACTAGGTCTCAAAGTCAGGGTGACTTTAAGGATAACTTTACTACCTAGAATCTACCAGATACCTAGCCCCCCCCACCCCCAAATTGATGAATGTTTCATAGATGAAAATAGCAGCAGCACCGCACAGTGTTTCATCCAAGAGAGTGGAAGGATTTTGTGTCTTCGAAGTCAGCTCAGCGCTGTGACATTGCGGCGAAGAGGAGGAGCACGAAAACACGACGTTTTGTGCGCGTTGTTCGCAGGAAAAATCAGTCGTCCTCCCGTTCTCAGTTCTCGTTGCAATGGCAGGTAAGGAACGAAGGCTCTTCTCCGTTTTCACGCTGCCAAATCTTTTGTTTTTCCCCCTTTTTGGGTGTGGTTCTTTGGTCGTGAGCTTTCATTCTTAGCTCTGGATCTATGGCGAACCTTTTGGTTGTCAACGGTGTCTCTGGTATGTAGTATTTCGTTCTCGGAATCGGATCCATGTTCTTGGTATGAAGCAACTGTGAGCTTGGTAGACACCAACGAAAACAAAGGGGAAATTTGGGAGGTCAAACATGCGCTGCTGCTGTTTGTTCGGATTAGGGTTAGGGTTAGGGTTTCGTTGATCTGAACATTCAAGCTGCAGAAGAGGAACACCAAGCAAGCAGGAAATGCAGGAAGTAGTACATTGTTTTCGGGGATAGTTTTATGATTCTCAAAACTGGCGTGTGGGTTTCGGTGTGTGCCTTGAATTTGTACAGCTGCACGGAGTCACTTGACGAGCACTGGGAACTCGATGCTCTATTCCTTTCTACTCTTTATCATAACGTTGTCACTACAGCAGGTGTACAGAGAGAAACTGGCCTCAACGGAGCTTTACACCATTCTTGGTGGTCTTATATCCTCAATTCTCTTCCTCCTAGTTGTGACGGTAAAGAAACTTAGCCAGATATTCTGTTATTGTTATGCTGGCATTCCTTTCGAATTTTCTTTTCTCAGGAGAGAAGTTGAATCTCCAAAAAATAGAGCTGAAATCTGAGGAGAGTAGTGTGAAAGATTACTACATTCTGTGTCTTTGGAGAAGAAGGTTTAGGGGAAGAGCAAAGAGCATTGTATGGTTTTTTTATTACGGGTTGTGTGTTGCAGTTTATTGGTAATCTGCAGGAGTCTGTTGGTGCTCGCACTGGATGGGGAGCTGGTAGGGTTTCTTCTGGTTTTGTCACCTTGTTTTTCCCTTTGTTGGCTCATCAGAACCAAAGAATCTGTGGAAGAAAACAGCCCTGAGAAACAGCAAAAGCATACAATTGTTTTTTCTGAGGATGTCTTCTTCTTCTGATGGGTTAGTTGAAACACCATTTTAAAAATCTGCTGTACTGTAAATATTTTGTCCTTGATTTCCCTGAACATTGACAAGGTGTTTGGGTGATGCTTTTTGGTGGGGGGGTTGTTTATCCAGTGATTGTTGCAGAGCTCATTGCAGCAGTAGCTGCAGGTGCAGTCCACAGAGTATGCGTCACTACCTGGTAAGTTCAAACTTCTTTTTCATCGCTAGTGATGCATTTTCTAGCTTGATTACATAAACACCAGCATTACCCTGAATTCTATTAAAGATCAGAGAGGGATCTGATTCCATCTTTGCCTCCATGTCCTTTCTAATGGCTCAACACTGTGTGGTTTTGGTTACAGTTTCCTATTTTCACTCGGTTGGCTCTATGAATTGAACAAACTGTCAGCAATCATGCACCAGCAAACTGATGTGGTGAAGAGAAAGATCTATTGATTCTTTATCACTTCATGTTCACTTTATCTTCTTGTTTGCAGTATTTGGCTACTACTATCAGTCTTTGAGTTTGGTGAGTGCTCTCTCTCTCTCTCTTCCTCCAATTCTGTGGTAAAGGTCTAGCCAGTAAGATGTCCATTTCCACATTCTGTTTCTGCCTTCTCGTTTTTTTTTTCTGTTCAGAACCTACTGCAACCCTCAACCTGTCCCATTTGGAGGCAGCGGTGGGGGAAAACTGCTGTTGCTTTTAGAGTAAGTAGGTTTTACATTGGGGATTTGATCAAGTTGTACACTTGGTCTGCTGCAGTTCGGTTAGCTGTCTTGAATACTGTATCTGGAATACCATACCTGTCACAGATAATTGGCAGTTTTTGTTGGAATATTTAAATATTTCAAAAAATAGAGTCTGGTAGTTTGAATTTGAACATTTCATGATTTCAACACTTGCAAATGAGTCTATGAGGGTCAGCATATATGATTGGTATGTATAGTGGTAACCCAACAACAGGAATTAAGATTTAGCTACATGAAGATTGTTGATTCCTCAGAATTCCAATACAGTCAGCTCAAAATTTTGATATTTTTTGACAATGAGCCCTTTTGTGAATGATTCATTCAGTGCCAAACATCAGTAACTTGGTACTCAAAAGTGGACAGCTTTGCAACATTTAGAATTGTAAATGCTTTATCTTTTGAAGTGTAATTGAAACCCAAAATATACCCAAAAACATCTTGTGAGTTGAATTGTACTTCTAAATGCTTCTCTTGTAAACTTCTTGGACCTCTCTGTGAAACAAAATCCTCAAGGTATATCCTGTGGTATCTTTGACACATGTTCTGAACCAGAGGATGCAGGTATTGAAATTATTTGCATGCCTCATGTTCATTCAAATATCTCAATTATTGCAAAGTTGGGAGTTATCAATAGTCAATTTTACAGGTTTCTGAGGTTTTTGTAGCTGTAAAGAGTTCTTTGTCTCTCAGATGGTCAGTTTTATTGTCCTTCTGAAGATAAAAGGCTACCCCCTTAAAGATTCTATTAAAGAGGACTAGAGGGTTGCTCAATAAGGAAAAATTCCTCTTTGGAATTCCAGCATTTATAGTATTCCAAATGATCCTGTATGGAGTCTTGTAAGTAGAGAGCTTCTTGTAAGCCCACTTGGTCTTTGGTCTTTGGTCTTCCACGCTATCCTTTTCTATGTGTTTTGTCTATCTTGTTGTGTTTTTTTTTTTCTTATCTCCTTGTTTTGTTGTTTGTTGCTAGCCAGTAGCATGGCTTAGTCTTCCCATTGCTTCAAAATGTCCTAAACCCTATTCAAACCAATGACAATCGATTTAACATTTTTGAGTCTTCCATCTGTTGTTCCCAAGGACATTTTCCATACTCTAAAGGCATACCTAAAACTCCCAAATGGATATTCCCTAGCGTCTTTTTTTTCACTTTTAATTTGTGGCATAGGCGACAAAAAAATTTAATGATTTGAATCACATGTGGCAAAGATAACAAACTTGTCAAAAAATAGGTGGCTACTACCACCATATTCAAATCACCTTAATGCAATTGATTAAACCAACAAAATGTTTATACTATCAATGATGAATTCAACTTTATCTATATGAGCTGGCTATTAAATCTTCATCTGAATCGCATTCTTACTATGGTTGTTAGCTACCTCTTGAAAATATTGCACAAACTCTTGATGTTAAAGTCTAGCATATTGGCCCTGCCCATGTGAACTATTTACGCTTAACCACATAGCTTGGTATGGAAAGTTCTCAAGTGTGAAGAACTTTTATGCATACATAACAAGCAGCTGCAAATGGGGATTCAAGTGATTGCACAATTTGTTTTTCAAGAAAAAAATTGAACTAAAACATCGTTCATCATCGATAGAACCAAAAACATGAACCCTAGCTATCTCTACCAACTTTAAGTATTTTAGAAAATAGTGTGACAATAGTTGAGATGCATGGATCACCCACCACAATTGTGTGAAGGGATTTTGCAAAAATTGGATTAATCTTGTCAACAACAAGGGCCACAACTTCCATGATGGCTTGTGTAACATTAGGTTTTGTTGTTAGCTTGAAGAATCAATGTTGAACATTAAAATCCCATGTGGAAAGAATGGAAGGGACCATGGGAGCATCTTTGGACTATCCACAATGTACATGGGGAATAATAGAAATCTTCCAATATTTTCAATTGTCAAGAAAATGTCATCTTTACATTTGCCTATAGCCAAAATTGCGCATAAACAATCCCCATAGCATCCAAAATTGACTCCTCATGAGAATCCAACTCATGTCTTTAATCTTTTAACTACTTCTAACATTCAACAAACCAAATAAATGTCAAGCATTGTAAACTTGCATTAAAAAAAAATTAAATGGAAAGTTTTTGCCATACACTAAAAACCAACCTATACCTATTACTAACTTTGCCATGTAGTAAACAACAAAGTGTAAATGAAAAAATTTAGCAAAGGCAGTTCTACCATACATTAACAATACCTAACTCTTGTAGTATTGAATGAAAAAATGAAAATGGGCTAGGCACTTACGTTTGCATTCAACTTTCATTAGTTGTATTACATATGCAAATGTTGTTTTTGTGACATGCAAAATACTACATGTTGATGGATGAACTTCACCCCAATGAACCCATATCTTTTCACTATTTACCACTTATGCAAGATGTTGAATGGAATCTATGTTATAATCCATTCACATGGATTTGTCAATGATCCCCTTGCAAAATTCACCATCACAAAAGGAAAAGGCAATCTCACAGTTCAAATTATATAATTAATATTAACATACTTTCACCACAAATGTAAAATCACAAATGAAAATATCTCTTTGTTGAACAATTTTCAAAAGGAATTGGATGGTCTCCATCAATGGCAAGATGCATGCAAGTCCTAACAACAATTGTATGTTGGGAAAAAATCTCAAGTTTCCTTGCTAATAACATATCATACATCACATAAAACCAAAAAACACACATTAGACATGGTCATAAAACCATGATCATTTGTATCCAACCACATATTATTTTTACCATTTCAAAATAAACAACATCCAAGGATTTGGAAATCAAATTTAGGATTTAGTCACATCTATAAATTTAGCATTTGCAAACATTTATAAATCAAATTCACCTTTTATAAATCCCATAATCACACTACAAATGAAACTCAACCTCTTCAATAGGCATTCAACATCTATAAATTAAATAACAAACTTTCCCAATGAATCAAAAATATTGAAAACCACATTCAACCTTTCCAAAAGCCATTCAAGTTTTACAATTGAGATCCAATTTTTTCATGTGATATTTAACTATTCCAAATGAATTCTAACATATCCAAAGGTCATTCAAGTCCTGCAAATGAAATATCAACCTTCACAAATGAATTCCAAGTTTTTAACATCACATGAAACCTTTCCAAAATCCAATTAACATTTGCAACTTAAATCTAACCTTTCCAAATGAAACCCATTAATTTGTAATCCCAAAGTTTTCCAAACCAAAACTAACCTTTGTAAATGAAAATTCAAGATTTCCAAATGTCATTCAAGTTCTACAAAATAGATATCAAGTTCATATCCAACATCTACAAATGGTGGGAACCTTTTGGAAACTAGAATCAACTTTTGCAACTAAAAATTCAAAGATCTTTAAAAGTCATTCAAGTTTTACAAAATAAATACTAAGTTCAATATATGATATCCAACATTCGCAAATGATGGGAAAGTTCCTCAAATCACAAATAACCTTTACAAATGAAAATTTGAAAACTTTAGAAGCCATTAAAGTTTTACAAAATAAACACCAAGTTCAACATATGGTATCCATCATCTAAAAATGATTGGAAAGTACCCCAAACTATAATGCACCTCTATAAATGAAAATTCAAGATCTCCAAAAGTCATTCAAGTTTTACAAAATAAATACCAAGTTCAACACATGATATCCAATATCTACAAATGATGGGAAATTTCCCCAAACCACAACCAACCTTTGCAAATAAAAATCAAGATCTTTAAAAGTCATTCAAATTGTGAAAAATAGATACCAAGTTCAACAAATGATATCCAACATCTAAAAATGATGGGAAAACACCCCAAACCATAATCAACCTTTGCAAATGAAATTCAAGATCTCCAAAAGCCATTCAAGTTTTGCCAAATAAATACCAAGTTCAATAGATGATATGCAACATCTACAACCGATAGGAAAATACCCCAATTCATAACCAACCTTTGCAAATGAAAATTCAAGAATTTTAGAAGCCATTCAAGTTTTACAAAATAAATACCAAGTCCAACACATGTTATCCGACATTTGCAAATGATGGGAAAGTACCCCAAACTACAACCAACCATTGTAAATGAAAATTTAAGATCTCTAGAAGCCATTAAAAATTTGCAAATGGTATTCATCTTCTACAATTCAACTATCATTAGTCTCATTAAACACTACAAAAGTTTTACAAATGGGCCTTAACATTTTCAAATGAAATTCAACCAATGCAAAGCCCAAACATAAAAGACAAGGTTCAAAATTGAATAACATGTTGAACCTTTACAACTTGGACTCAATTGAATTAGATCACAACGAGCATAGGCCTATATTTTACCACAATTCTTTTGAGAGGTTTTAGCATAGACATCCATCTATTCTTCATTTTTTCATAAATATATTCCTTTCTATGTCCAATATTTTAATTAATTTTAAAAACTCTAAATGCCATTTTGATGAATGGTTGAAATAATTATATATGTTTTGCATGAATGTTTCAATTTGTGCAATGAAGGTGAAATCCGCCAATGATTAAATTACCAAGTTAATCATATGAACATCACAATGAACACCCATGGAAAAGGGTACCAAAAAATCTTTGATTTGTTAGTAATTTTTTATTTACCCACCTTAAAACATATTCACCTTATCTATTTTGAAGCATAAGAACTTCTTCAACAAATCTTCCGTTGTCACAACCCTACTTGGGAGAATGTGAGGATGAGACTCACACTCCCGAAATCGGGACTTGGGAATCCTCCGGGACTCCCAAAACTTCAGAGTTCAATTGCAGGGGCCAAAACACCTCACATTGGGGTGTTTTTTATACCATTGGAAATTTATTGAAGTGTAGATGTCGAAAATGGCCTTGCATGGGCCATTTGAACATTTGCAGCACAACTTATGGCAAAAAGAAGGGCTGAGAGTCAAATTGGCAATTTGACTCCCAACCACTAAAATTCAAGAATCAACCCGACCCTAATGAGTGAAGGTGGAGTGTGACACACCATTAAAAAGCTCTCGAGGAGAGCTACAACTTTGCTTTAGACCTCATCCCAATCAGAGCTCTGAACAAAGAGTTATGGTAGTGCAAAGTCCCATGAGTCCAAACCGGGATAGTTTTGGGATTCCTCCTTGGGAATCCCAGGACAAAAAACCATTCGGATGTGGGTGCCGCGGAGAGGCAAAGAGTATACTATATGGGGGAAGGTGGTGGGTTCCCCCAAGTCCAGGCCGTGGTGAGTCATGTGAGTCCAGAGTTGCCCATGGCTTGTCCTAGCACCAAGGGTGCTCTAGAAAGTGAACTAACCAACTTGTTAGTTCTTTCTTGATGCAAGTTCAAGTAAGTGAATAGCTTGTCACTCTTCCTAGTCCCATCCCGGAGCTTCAGCACGTCCTTCTACCTCTTTCAATGCTGAAAGTTGGGAACGTGCCCCAAGTTCCCCACAATTTCGTAACTTGAGTAAGTTAGCCCCAACTTGGGACTAACTAGGGACTTGGGAGTGCGTCATCCGTAGTCAACCTCCCACCTTTCAATGATGCATTTATAATAACTTCAACAAGGTTATTAGAATTTGATCCATCAACAATCCTATCAACACACACCAAAATAAGCACCTTAATCGAACAATCAACCACAATCCTTTGCAATAAATTTCCCACCTTTCTTCATCCCAAGCTTAAGCATATCTTAAATTGTAATCCGACAACCTTGGTGTTCAATTAAATTGTCCCACTTGGAACAATAATCTTTTTTTTAATTTTCAATCCAAAAATAGGTTTTATACCTTATGAATAAACCCCCACTTGACACTTGCCCCTTTGCCCATGGTAACTTTGTTGCCCATTTAGTTTGTAATTTTATAGTGTATCATCAAAATTCTTAAAAATTTTCATGTTTTTTTTTTGCTTATTCAAAGACAAGTCTTAGGAATTGAATAATTCAATGTTAGGCATTGGTTCAAAATGATAATCAAACAACTCAACAAATTCATTAACCTCTACAAAATCAAGAAAAACATCAAATACGTCAAATTGAGTAGGTAAATGGTTCTAGATGGTTGCAAGTTCATTGAAAGTGATAGGAGGTGCTTGCAAATCACCACCTTCACTCATAAACTACCCAAGACAACCCACAAATTCAAAATTCAAAGGCCATGCTCCTAAAAGAAGAGTCTTTGAACCATGAAATGAACTTTAATCCCTTGGATACATTGTTGAATTTGAGACAAAAACTAGAAGCATCATTAGCCTAAGATTCATGGACTAGCTAAAATATTGAAAAATAGATGAAAACATTAATAAATAAAAAAAGTAGATAAAATATTTAAACCAAAAACAAAATCATCATGTAACAAATTTTGGTGTTCATGAAATCAATCGAAAGACTGAGAAGCATGGGGATTTTAAAACAAAACAAAATTCATACACAAATGTTGATCAATTTTAGATTGATAAAAATTTGTAAACATTTGGTATCATGATTGCATTTACAAGCAGATGAAAACAATTGAAAATCAAGATTATAAAGTTTCAAGATACTAGAAATCAATGAAGTAATTTGTAATGGCATTTACCTTTAACTATGCAATCTCCATGGCAAGCTATCGCATGAGCCTAAAGCCTAAAGTTGGAGCTTAGGATGGTAAATTGCTTTTCCCCCTATACACATGTAGGTAAAATTCAAGACTTTAACCACAAAATGAATGTTGTATGAGTAAACCTAAAAGCAAATATGGGGATGAATGTAAGCATTCATTGTCACTATGGATGATTTTTTTCATTCATCTACTACATGGATAAAAAAAGAATTTACATGTTTTAAAATTTTAAAATTATGGATGTATGTTTTATTTTATCATTAAATTTTCATCAAATAAGTTTTTCCCATAATTTTAATTAATTAGAACTTCATGAAACACAATCTATTTATATATGATATAACACTTGTTGAATAAAATAATGAAATTTTCATTGTAAATATATTTCATGGCTATACAAATTAAAATGTCATTATTTTCAATATGTTTTAATTATATTAATATTATTATGTTAATATCCACCCCATGGTCATTTTTAAAAATTAAATATTATTTATTTATTTAGGGCAAACTAACTTAGTGTTGTTAACAATAATATTTTTTTTTCCTCTCCAAAAGTGCCACAACTTTCTTCAAATTTAATTAATGTTGTTGATAACAATGGGGTTTGTATAATAATTATTTATTTTCAAGTTGCCCTAATTTTTCACAAACCACAAATATAATGTTGTTGACAACAATTAATGGGGGGGAGGGGGGGGTTGAATCATCCCATGACAATGTTTTCTTAAATGGCTTAACATTGTTGATGAAAATGATTTCTTAAACAATTATAAATTATTTTGGTCATTATCATATTTTTTCCTACTATCACAATTTCATTATCTATCATTATTAAATGACACTCAAAATTGAGATATCAATACTAAAACAAAAAATGAAAATGGATATAAATATTTTTGAATTTATTTATCTTCCAATCATGGATGAATTCCATCTAATAATTAATTAATTTAATTTAAATCATAAATGAAAATCATCCATGAAAAAATGACATTTATCCATATAAAATCATTCATTTATGAACATATTCATCCATGTAAATGAATTAAAATCACATTAAGCTTTAAGTTCCAAGTTTAGACTTTACACTTATGCACAAGCTATTCTCTACAAGCTCCTTCGACTTCAAAATTACATCCCCCATGATTGAACCAAATTAACCTTTTTCATATTTAAAAAGCAAAAACGACCACCTTCATTAAGCTGCACAAGTCCAAATTACAATATTAATACATTGCAACTTGCAAGCACAAATCTACAAAAACATAAAACAAACCAACTTCAAAACATAATGGAAGTTTCAAGGGAGTGATCATTCAACTTTTAAAAGGTGTAAAATTGATACATCCCCTTCACTGCAAGATACTAGCAATAATAACTTTATGAGAATTAGACTCTAATGATCTCAATTGCATTTGTTAACTACAAACTATGATGTAAAGGGTTAACTACAAACTAATGAAAAGTTTGCACCATATGATGTAAAGGCAAGCAATGGAGGTTTCTAACTAGATGCAAACTAGTTGTAGAGTAAAGGTAGAGGAATAGTGGGTGGCAATGACAATTACAATTTCAAGAGCAACAAGGCAACCAATGACCCCTTTTATCACAAAAACATACTACATATTGATGTTAGGGATGGATGTGGAAGGTGTGTCATGGCATCCAATGTGTTCATTGAACACAAATAATGGTGAAATGGTTGCTCAAAATCTTGTTGTAGGAATTGTACATCCCAAGCCAATGTGGAAATTTTGCACCATTTTTGCCCCCCAAAAAAACAAAAAAAAACCATTGCTCTCTAGCATATCATGATGTTCCCAACTAGTAAAAATTGAACACAATAACCTCCAAACCTGAAAAGTTTAGGCATTGGGAACTTGGGAATCACCCCAAAAAAAAAAAGGATAGAGAGAGAGAGAGAAATATGTACCAAAGTGGATGAACTGAAATAACGTACATGTGGATGAAATTAAGATGAAAAATCGCATCATGAAAAATCTCCTTGTGGATGGTAGCTCCTAAAACACTTTTACTCTTTTTTACCTCTGACTTTTCCGTAATGACTTGTGGACAACTCAAGCAATAATTACTAAAGCCTGGTCTTTTACGACGTTTACTGCAGTAAAACTTACACCTATAGGAGTCTGTTGTAGCCTTGGGTGAACCCAGCTGCTGCAAAGTTTTTTCTCCCAGTCTGCCCTTTGCCCCAATTTTTTTCACCTTGTCATGTTTTGCACACATAGCCTTGCATATTCATGAATATGGGTTTAGGGTTCAAACCCTACCAATATCTCTGCTTTTACTTGAATTTTCCTTTTTTCAATGTTGTGGGCAGGTTTATTATTATTATTATTATTTTAAATTTATTTTTTTAGGGGTGATATTTCGCCAATTTCCACCTGAAAATATGATTTTGACTACATATAGGATTTTCTATTTGAAAAAAGGCCCAAATTTGCCAAATTTGGAATTGTTTTTCAAATTTTCATATTTTTAGGATAAGTTCCAATAGGTAGCCAAGAACACAAAAGGATTCTGGTTATTTTTTTACTTTCATATCTAATCTGTAGCCAAATCTGGCTAAATCATCTTATGGATGATCATTACTTCAGCTACACCACAAAATTGGGGAAAAAAAAAACCCCCTGGTTTTCTGGGCTAGAGCCTGGTTCTTCAATTGAAATTCCCCACTTTTCAATAAAGTTCAGCTTGTGTACCTTACGAACTTGAACCTATGTTTAAATTATTTTTTTCAAGATTTTGATTTTGATTCTAATGAGGGGTGGTGTCACACTTTGGGCTTGCTAAAAAGTATCTTAAGGCAAAAGAAGAATTATTGGAACTCAAATATTTCACCATGCAAAAATATAATCTTTCAAAAAAAAATCCTCTAAAAAAGAAACCAAATCCTTCTTCAAGATATTATAACTCTATAACTAATCTCAAGCTTCATTAAAACCAAGCCAAAAATATCATCTTTCAAAAATCCTCATATAAAAGTAGACCTATTATTATTATTACCTAGGGGCCAAAATCCCTTAAGCTATTATACTCTATTATTATGAATCTAAACACAATTATCCTTGGACAACTTTGAACCCTAACTTTAAGAAGAATCAAAACCATAGAACTTGACAACTCTAGAATGCACCTCCAAAGATTAAATCCAAGTCTCGGATGCAAGATTTTTGCAGTTAAATATATTTGTGAGGTTTTTTTCTTTTTTAAAAAAATGTAAAGAAATTTGCAAATAGATCAAATTCTAGAAAAACTAATCATATTTTACTAAAAAAGAAAATATTCCCAAAAATTTCCCAATCTTTTGTCCAAAAAAAAAAGCGACAAAATCTTTTGTCCTGAAAAAAACAAAAACAAAAAAACAAAGAAACACCAAACAATAAGAAAATAATCCAAAAATGCAGGTCTCCTAAAAGAGGACAAAATATTAAAGGACAAAATCTGAATCCTCTCATCAATAGTCAGTAGTATCCAGCCATGACTTGCTAAAAAAGAAATTAAATAATTATTAAATAAAAGACAAATCAGGATTCTCTGTACTTCTACCTGAAATCTGAACAATAACTGCTTGTTTTTTTTTTCCACCTGTTTTTAAAATCTCAAAATGGAAATTTTGGCTCTTATACATAATTTAAACTGGAAAATAATAATAATAATAATAATAATAATAATAATTTTACAATGGAAAACTGCATTTTATACTAAATTTTAAAAACCAAATTTTTTTTCTTTTTTTGTCAACAAATTTCTAAAAATAGCAAAAAGAAAAAAAAAAAAGAGTCCAAACGAGCATTTGCCTAGGACTCTGACTTTAGGTGTGAAAAGGGAGAGAGGTGGAGTAAAAAGTTTAAAAAATCAAATCAAAAATAGGAATCATCCTCAGTACTTGCCAGGTGTAACTTGTTTGGAAAGAAATGGGGGAAAAAGGACGGTACCTAGAAAGACAAAACACGAACACGCATGTTCAGTAGTCTCCAGGTGTAACTTGCTCCGAAAGAAAAGAAGGGGTGTGGGGGCGGGGGAAAAAGACAAAGAGACAAAGTCTGGGGCGTTTGAGGGAAAATGGTAAAAAATTTGAGGACGACGTGGCTCCAATCAAATGAGGAGTTTTTTTTCCTCAAAAAGTAAATAAAATTGTCCACAATTTCTCTCATCCATCTTCAACCGTTGGATTCTCGAGTATTTCTCGATCGCCCGTTGGATTATTATCGACGCAAAATCGAACGACAGCAACGAAAGATGGATGAGAATTCCAACAGATGAGAAGTGTTAAAATTGTGGACGAGAACGGGGGCAGGGAGAGAGAGACGAGGGATGAACATGGATGAGACTGTCAATTACATGAAAAAGTGGGATATTGACCCTACTACTACGTGGGAGAAGAGCGGGGAGGGAGACGTCGGAGCAAGGAATGAGGCGATGGATGAACGTGGATGAGACTTTACTGCCAATACATGAAAAAGTGGGGATATTGACTACGTGGACGAGAACGGGGAGTGAAGCATGAAAAACGATAAACGAGATAGCAGTGGATGAGACCATGGACGATGGATGAATGTGGATGAGATTACTGCCAATACATGAAAAAGTGGGGATATTTGACTACGTGGACGAGAACGGGGAGGGAAGCATGAGAAACGATAAATGGGATAGCAGTGGATGAGACCATGGACGAGACCGGGGATGAGAAATGGACGAGACGGTGGACGAGACAATGGATGAGACCGTGGATGAGACAATGGACAAGAGCGTGGATGAGAATTTGGATGAGACCGTGGATGAGACAGTGGACGAGACCACGGATGAGACAGTTCGCTGAGATTGTGTTTGTGGATGAGAAGATAGAGAAGACTGTGGATGAGATTGTGGATGAGATGTGTTCGTGGATGATATTTTGGAGGAGAATATGGATGACAGGGTGTTGTTAGTGGACGGGAAACTTGGCATGGCATTCACGAAGCCAGAAAAGGAAGGGGTATGCATGGATGAGAGAAACTCATGGATGAGAAATGACATGAATTCAAAACCTAAGGGAAGGTGGAGGAGCAAAGCGGAGGAAAGAGAGAGCGAGACGACGACGGTCGAGGAGGACGACGAAGAGGACGAAGAAGAAGAAGAGGAGGAGGAGGAGCAGGAGAAGACGGAGGAGACGACCGGCTAGGAGGAGAAGTGAGAGGAGCAGGAGAAGATGTGTCTTGATTGAGCTAAGGATCGCAAGGATCGCAAGGATTTGGGAAGAGAAAAGAACAAGGCATATGGCAGCAGCAACAGTGGAGGAGGAAAACAAGAAGAAGAAGAAGGAGCCGCCACCAGTAGTAGTAGTGTCGTACTAGAGTTTTCCCAGGTACCTTCTAGAGTTTTCTCTCTTGGGTTTTTTTTTCCCCTCGCTTTCTTTCTTTCTTTCTTTCTTTCTTTCTTGGTAATACCTACCTACACGGATTTGTTGTACTGCTGCGACTGGAAGAAGTCTGTTGGATCTTTTGTTGTCAGATTAGGTGTATATATTTATATACTTATTCTTGTTTTTTTATGTTTGCAAAGAGGGATCGGGGTTGTCCTGGGGAAGGAAGTTGTGTGAATTCTTTTTGTGAAATAAGTCAAAGATGCTGGCTATAACAACTCTCGTCTCGTCTAGTCTCGTCTCGTCTCGTGTTTAATGAAATGACCCCCGTGATTGGAAAACGTGAAGGGTTGTGGTAAGGAGCCAGGGGAGTCGGCAGATTGTGTGGAAGGAAGACTGTTGCCTTTTTTTTCTTTGTTTTTCTCTTCTTCTTTTTTTTGGTTGACGCAAGAATCTCCTGTAACTGGTAGGATTGTGGCGATGGATAAGCGAAGATTTGTGTGATAAACTGATCAGTGCGGTTGTAGATTACGGAGACGGATTTTTGATATTTTTCTGGCAATTCTATTTGTGATAATCGTCCAGGAAAATAAATTTGTTGTGAGGAATCTTCTTCTTGTATGGACAGACTGAACCAAGTAGCTCTCTCAAAAGCTTTGGGGAATCAATCTTACCTTCCCAGACTTATAATGGTCTGCTTGATTCATTCATGCATGCATGCTGCACAAAGAGATTCTATTTGATTTGAGCTGGAAATGTCATTTATCTGATACAGTTCCTCTTCAGCAACCAGTGGTGGTGGGTGGATGATTGGAAGAAGATTCTTGTTACTGCAAAAGATATAGATGGCAGTTGGACAGGGAGATGTTCATATCAGAAGGTTTTGAATGGAAGAGGTCAGCAGCAGCTATAAAGATTATGTGCCTGGAAGAAAGCAATCTTGAGGGTTATATTGTGTCACATCTGTGGAGAATAAGCAAGAAGTCGTGTGCTGATCTCTTGATGCAACCAAGTTAACTTTCTATTACCATCAAAAACTGTCAAATGTGTAAGTCTTTGCAATCAACTGTATTTCTCCCCCCTTCCATCCAATTTGCAAAAAGATCATCAGGAGTTGTTAGAAGTGGAGCTCAAATTTGATGGCACAGTCCTCCAAAAAAGAGAGCACAGAAAGATTGCCTTGTGCCTAATGGTATGTATAGATGTTGTGTATAGGGTGGGCACATACCACTACTATGGTCATGAAATCCATTTTAGTAGGGTGCTCAATGGGATTAGGGTCTTGTTCCTTTTCTTTTGCTTGCAATTCACAAATGTGGATCTGAGTGCTTATTTCATGAGATTCGACAATGAAGACCTGCAACTGGTGAAACCTTGTATACTTCATCACAGAGGTTTGTTAGGCTTGGATCGTAATCAATTCACAATCTTAGTTTATGCTGATCTTTCTAGGGTCTCATTTCTGTCTTTTGCTTTTTGTTTTCCAGGTTCTGCCTGATTGTTTGTGTAGAATGATCACATTTCTTGGAAGATTGGGGATATCATTGTTCTGTTTTGAGCTGGATTTGCCAACTGTGTGCAAGTGGAAGGTACCAGGCTCTAAGCTGATAGGGCATCAGTTATGTGATGACACTACCATAGGGTCTCATTGTTTCTTTGTCATGCAGAAACTTTTTCACAACTTTCTCGGTGACCGATCATTCAAAACTGCAGCTGCTTGTTGGATGAATTGGCTCTAGAGCAGTTACATCTTCAATTGCATGTATCTTTTTGGGTTTTGACTACCGGACGCTTTTCAAGTCTGTATGTATTGGGAAGAGCCATAAAGGCCATGAAGCTATGGATCAAGTAAACATCTTTCAAGGCCAGGGTGAACTTTTTCCAGAGGAGAGATTGCAGATTCATTCCTGAGGCTGTTTTAGCAAAGAGTGTGGAGTGGTGGCATACATTGGAAACATGTCTCTGAGACCAATATAGCACATGTTGTAAGCAAGGTGCTGCACACAACAGTGGGAGTGTGTCCTTGAGGTTGTCTTGCAAGGAGACCAAGACCACTGAAGGCGGAAGACCTGTAATGCAATGGGTCAGTGTTATGGAAAGGAGAATGCAGCAGATGAATTTAAGCAAGAGGAAGTCAGCACAAAGCCTTCGAAGCATGGGTCAAACAGTGGCCATGGGAGCTTCAATAGAAATAATGGTGGTGGAGCATCACCATTGAGATATAAGACCTCCTTCAATAGTCTCACATCACCCAAACATCCATCAGCTAGCCCAGTACCCCACTATGCAAACTCTCCTTCAAGTACCCCTCGTCGCCTTTTCATGCGCCCATTTCCACCACCTTCACCAGCCAAACACATCCAGTCATCTTTGGTGAAAAGACATGGTGCCAAGCCTAAGGAAGGCACAATTCCTGAAGCAGGTGAAACTGAAAAGCCTCTTGACAAGTTTTTTGGCTACCCTAAAAACTTCACATCAAAATATGAGCTTGGGCATGAAGTTGGCAGAGGTCATTTTGGTCACACATGTTATGCAAAGGTTCGGAAAGGAGAGCTCAAGGGCCAACCTGTTGCTGTCAAGATCATTTCAAAAGCTAAGGTGCTTACCCCACAACCCAATTCTCTTGTCAACATTAACTTGGTTTCTCCCAGAGTAACATCATCAATTTGTTCAACAGACATATCTCTGTGTTCAGATACTGAAGTAAGGAAGCAACAGGGAAATGAAAAGTAGTGTTTTAATTGAGCTTTCAAGACTTAGTGGTAGTCAAAAGTCTTTTTTGTAGGTTCTTTAAGGCTTTGTAGTGTTATACCCTCAAGTGGTGAGCTTAATTAGTCTTTGCAAAAGAAAATGTTACTCTTAAAGATTTCTATTGAAGTGAACCAGAGGCCTGCTGTTTAGTGTTTCTGCCTTTGGAATCTTCTGATAATTATTTTAAGGGCCTATTATTCCTTAGTGGAGAGCTTCCAAAGCTCACCTTGTCCTCGAAAGGACATGCTGTCAAAGTTCTCTGCCTTATTTCTCCCCTTTTTCTTATTTCCTTTGAATTTTTCTTTTTCTTCCTTGTTTTGGTGCACCTATTCTTCGTTGTTTCCTTGTTCATCTCCTTGGGTTTTGTTGAGTTAGCCAGTATCATGGCTTAGTCTTCCTGTTTCTCCGTCTTGTCACAGAAACTCAGTATGTCAGTCAATGTATGACATTGACCTCCACCCACAGCCAGAAGCTGATGGAGTCAGTTGGGCATGTTATGGTAGCTGATCCCTATTCTACATGTTGCTGTGGAAGGTTTCTGATATTTGTGTGGCATTCACTGTTGTTAAAACTACTACTTAGTATTGTTTTGCCTCTCTTTTGGGGGTGGGTTTCCTCTCTTTTTCCCATTCACTGATATGTTTTCAGATCTGAAATCTTTACATCTATTATTGTGTCATCTCTCAATTCTGTATCAGGGTGACTAAATCAAAGTATGGAAAAATTCCATTGTATTTTATTTTACAGCTGAGCGATTGTCTGGTTTTGGGCAGATGACAACAGCCATTGCCATAGAGGATGTGCGAAGGGAGGTGAAAATACTGCGAGCTCTATCAGGGCATCAGAATTTGGTGCGATTCTATGATTCCTGTGAAGACAATCTCAATGTCTACATTGTCATGGAGTAAGTGCTTCTTCAGACTTCTCAAAATCCTTCATTACAAGTACATTAGAGAGAATGTAATTTAACATCTTGAGAGTTGAGATCCAACTTAATGTTCTGTTTTGTGTTTGTTTCAGGTTATGTGAAGGGGGTGAGCTTTTGGATCGGATTCTTTCACGGTATGTCCTAAAATGACCTTTTGGAGACTCTTTTTCCATTGTTATCCTCCATCCCTGAAATATCTTGAAATTTACAATCTTGAATCCTAAATATTTTACCATTGGTGGAACAGCATGTCACGTCTCATGTGTCTAGGAAATCTAGGATAGTAATGGGTGGTATACAGTGGTCCATTGTGAAGTTGAACATGTCAAATATGAAACAAAGTTGTGTGGTTTTACAATCAGTGTATTGAATGTCTCATGACACCATCAATGACCCTTGTATGACTCATCAGCGATACCATCCATAGATGACACTCCTAATGCCACCACTGCAATGTGTCAATGAAACATCAATGAGTTATGTATGACCTTGTTTTAACGCCATGGCTGCTTCTGAGTGTTTTGAACAGAGGAGGGAGGTACTCAGAAGAAGATGCAAAAGTAGTGGTGGAGCAAATTTTGAGCATTGTGTCTTTCTGCCATATACAAGGTGTTGTGCACCGTGACCTCAAACCTGAGGTACCTTATACTCAACTACTTTTTCCTCACAATGGTCTAGTTGGTGCCTATTCTGCCCTGGGAAGACTGCAGGAGAATCTTGTCTCCAAGCACAGAAACACAAAGTAGAAATCTGCCTTGCACCAGTCTGAGAACTGGATATGTTTAGTTGAATATGAGCTGGTTTGACTGGTCATCCATGGATATGGGATAATCAGCTCTTAGAATGGAATGTACTACTGCTGGATAGGGAGCAAGCTGTAATATTACTACATTTAGGGCAGCTGTCAAAAATGTGCCCTTATGGGGTGTCACTTTGCTCTCAGAGCTCAAAACCTGAGTCTATGAGTTTTATTTTATTATAATGCTTCATTTGCACACATGCTTTGTGGATGTGAAACATATGGGAGTCAGCTTTCATGGCCAATTCTGTTAATTGATATGTGCAGAATTTTCTTTTCACAACCAAGGATGAGAATGCTCAGTTGAAGGCTATTGATTTTGGATTGTCAGATTTCATCAAGCCTGGTATGATAGTGTGATGATCCATTTATGGATGATATTCATGTGTATAGGAAGCATACTTTGCACCTAGCTTATTTCATAGTTGGGTCTTTTGCGTGAGTAGAGGACCCTCCTACCAAGGAATTTGAAGGACTGCAAGGGTTGTAGGCAACAACTATGCTGAGAATTTTTTAGTTGATCTCAAGTTATTAGGTCCCTGTAATGATCCTACCACCGTTGATAATGTTAATGAGTAAAGGTAATTAACTAGAAGTTGAAGGGCATTGCTCATTTGATGTTAACTACAATGGATTGTATTTGACATTTAGACAAACTGTGGATGATATCTTTGTTGAGAACATAACACATTAAGGTGGGGAGATGAATGGATAGCAGTCCAGTGGGATGACCAGAGTGGCTATTCTTTTTTAATACTTGCAAACTGCAAGCAGTTGGTGCATAGAGAGGGTAAACTATAGTGTTGAAGTGTGCAGATGAGAGTTGCAGACTGTGAAGTACCCCATCTACATAGTAACAGGATGTGATCAGGAAATAGGGATGTATAAGTAGGTATAATGAAATGTGTTGGTTGAGGGTTTGCAGATGAGAGGCTGAATGATATAGTGGGGAGTGCATACTATGTTGCTCCGGAGGTGCTGCACCGCTCATATTCAATGGAGGCAGATGTCTGGAGTATTGGAGTGATCACTTATATTCTCCTGTGTGGCAGTCGCCCATTTTGGGCTCGCACAGAGTCAGGAATCTTTCGTGCGGTGCTAAGAGCTGACCCTAGCTTTGAGGAGGTCCCTTGGCCTTCTATATCCCCTCAGGCGAAGGATTTTGTGAAACGTCTACTCAACAAAGATCTTCGCCGGCGTATGACAGCTGCACAAGCCCTAGGTATCTCCATTACCGACTTCAATTAGTATCAGAACAAATATCCCATTTGATATCTTTGAACTCTGGAATTGATGAATTCAACTCCACATTGTTCACAAAATCTAGAATATTCCTTCTCTCTATTGGAGAAAAAGATAATTGGGAATAGAAACACATTCTTTTTTTATGTTAATGCGGCAGATTGACCAAGATATCTACACAGTCCAACAAGGTTCAATACAGAAAATGCAAAGGGAGGACTTGATATTGTTTGGGAAGTGTGGATTATCTGGACCAATGTCATGCGCTCTGGGATTTTGAAATTGAGTTTTGTAAAGTTTGTCATAATGGCTGTATTTGTCCATTTAATATGTTGTGGATCCTTTTCCTAAATACCTGAACTCCTTTTGTTGCATTTGTCCATTGAATATGTCCTGGATCCTTTGACTAAGTAACTAAGCTCCTTGGTGCCAGGAATTTGGGCAAATCTGTTTCCTTTCTAGAGAGCAATTATTCTTTTGTAGATTGTGTTTATTTGTGGCTGATCTTGATTTATCTGATCCAATGCCACTTTTTTGTGATGTTGGGAGTCTAGTGAATCTTCTCTTGCTGTGGCGTTTGGTGGTCAATGTAGCTACTGAATAGATATTTGTCTGTGTTACTAGGGCTGACAGCAAGTAGTGTACTTTGTGGCATTTCTGTTTGGGAATTGCAGCACATCCATGGATTCGAGGGAACCAGAAAATACCCCTGGACATACTGGTGTATAGACTTGTGCGCTCATATTTGAAATCGTCATCCATGAAGCGTGCTGCCCTGAAGGTAAAGCCCCAAGTTTTTTCTTCTTGCCTTGGATTTTGCAACAGGTTGATCTTACAAGCCTTTTAAATGTTGCATTCAAGTATGTAACCTGCTGGCCAAGTTGCATGGAAAATTAGTTAGTTGTGTCCGGACAGACCTATGATGGGTCTCATGTGACTCAGCTCAAGGGGATGATTTGACAGCCTTTCTGATCCAATTTAACTGTTTGGAGTACATATGGTTTTGTATAACAGTTGCTGCAAAATCTGAGATGGGAAAGGAAAATCACTGAATAAGTATGTTAGTGTGCTGCAGGCACTGTCAAAAACTTTGACAGAGGATGAGCTGTCTTATTTACGAGCTCAATTCATGCTTTTGGAGCCCAACAAATCTGGTCGTGTCTCCTTTGAGAATTTCAAAGTGGTGGGTCTCTTGTTACCTTCACATGTTGGCTCTCTTGACCTTTGAGTGTTAATATGTTCTTAAGCTAGGACTGTCATTAATATGTTCATTTTTACTCAAATAGGAATCTGACAGATCTTCCGTACATGGTTTAGTGACTCTGCTAAATCATTGGTATACAAGGATTACATTTGTTACATGAGTTTTCCCCATCTCAAGGGCCCTGAAGTGGTTAGAAGATGTTCATTCTTCAATTGACATTGTTAAGGGTTTCTATAAGGTGCAGATCTATGGGTGGTAGTTGTCCCTGTTTGTGTAGTTTGATCTCTTGTGGCTTGGTGTCAGTTTCTTTGCCTTTACATGGTAGTGGGTTCTCCAACTTGTTGCCTGTGTTCTGTGTTTGTGTTGGCCACTGACTCTGTCTCAAGTATTTGTGTTGGAGCAGGCATTGCTTAAAAATGCAACAGATGCAATGAAAGAATCTCGAGTTACTGAGATCTTATCCTCTGTATGTTTCTTACTCACTTTCAATCCTTTGCACAAGTCAGAGAGCTGCAGATTCATGTCATGATGGTCGTCCATGGTTTTTGTGTTCATGTGCAGTGGTTTGGGGCTTAGGACTTGAGATTTATGGTCAAGAATTAATGTGAATTTAGAGGATCAGACCATAGTCATGTGAAATGATAGACAGGAGTGTTTCTATACAGACATATTGCCAGGCTTTATGTTTTGTTGTTAAGACAGCTTGTATGGCCACAGATGGATGCACTGTCCTTCAAAAAGATGGACTTCCCAGAGTTTTGTGCAGCAGCTATTAGTGTGCACCAATTGGAAGCAACTGATAAATGGGAGCGACACGCACGTGCAGCATATGATATTTTTGAAAAAGAGGGCAACCGAGTTATTTCTGTAGAAGAACTTGCTCGGGTAAGCTCTTATGTCTTGCTGGATATTCTGTTGTGTGCATCATTTGTTGACTGTTGAATATGACATGGCAAGAGATACAACTTGCTTTGTTGAACCTTTGCCAGAAAGACAGACAATTCAGAGGAATTCAGTTTTGGTTAGAACTTCGTTTAGCCTTGTGGTCTTTGATGGTAAGAAAATTCTTGATCACTAAGCAGTCAACATTTGGTAGGCTAACACCATCGAGGGGCACTTGCAGGAGGTGGGATTAGCATCAACAGTTCCAGGACAAGTATTTCATGAGTGGGTTCGGCAGTCAGATGGAAGGCTAAGTTACATTGGTTTTACAAAGCTCCTCCATGGTGTAACTGCTCGGGCTGCTGCTCGGACTAATCGATAAACTCCAAAAGAACATCTATTCCTGGAGCTGGTGCTCACAATGATTTCTTTACTGATCTGTTGGACACATTGTGTATTTAGAGTCACCTATGAGTTTGTTTCCATTGTGTGCGGTCTATTCCTTATTTCTGGGAGCAAATCCACTGCTCTCTTCATTTTCAATCCTCTATGTTGGTGAAAGAACACATTAGCATAACCAATTTATGTTTCACCAGTTTGGCTTAGAGAAATGAGACATATTTGAGATTGATCACTGCTTGAGTTGTTCTTGGGCCGATGGCACACATTTTAAGTGTCTAATCGGAGGTTATAGAAATGCAGACATGGAGTATGTGAAAAAGTATTAGTGGTAGTGAGCCATATGTACAGGCCAATGAGTATAATAAGTGGTCATTTGTTCCAATGTATGTTTGGCGCTACTTGTTTAGGCCTTTGAGTTGAGGGCACCTAATTTCTTTGCGATCATGAAAGTTCTGATCAGTGGATTTGGAGCACTTGCTTCAGGACTGGATCAACCATGGAAGTTTGGCATGGTGTCTGTGTGTGTGTGATGGGACTGTAGGCCTTCCTGTGTGCATGTACTCAATGGAGTTGGGGATGTCTGTGATTAAATTCTGTATCATATATCATAACATGGGCTTCTGTGCAAAGAAAGGAAAATGGATTTTGCACATATGTATTCTGTTAGTAGATGTAGCATAGTGCAATTTAATAGTACACCTTGACCTACCAAGATACACAAGTGTGATGGCGAGGTGTCTATTGGTTCTACTGGTTTGTATATTGGCATAGGGTAGTTACATATCAGCATGTTGGTAAGGGCATTATCACCAATCACAGTTTGATAGTGTTGTAACAGCACAGCATTCTCTGGTCAATACACAGATGCAGGCAATTGGAAAAGGCTATGGGTGTCTTTGGAACCTGATGTGAGAGAAGGCACAAACAGAGGGGAGGGCCGTTTTTCCTACTGTTGAGGTGGCTGCTGAAGGTATTTCCAAACTCCTTATACCCTTTCCATTTTTGCTCTTGAAGTGAAATGAGTGTTCTCTATTTGGTGGTTTGTCAATGAACTTCCATTTGTCTTTTATACATAATTGGACTGATTTTTGCCTAGATGTCATGGTCGTTGCAGGAGTGAGTGAGGCAGTACTTGCAGACCACCATTGGATTTACCAGTAATAAATGGTATACACACAGACGTAAAGAAGGGGTTGATGATCATGGAATAAGGCATCTCTCATCACCTTGGAACTCTCTCATGCTCTTGCCCTCCAGCTCCACATCCTCCAGGTGGTAAGAATCCCCTTTGACTTTGATGGCAGAATTGATTTACCATCTCTTTACTAATAGGTGTCAGTTAGGGTCTGGAAGAGGAAGTTGCCTCTGAGTGGATCTGCCGTTGAGTAGATTTTGTCAGGACCTGGAAGAACAGATTCTAAATTAGCTTAATCATGAGCACCCCTTTGTATACAATCATTTTCAATGCTTAGGTATACAATGTGGAGCAGTACCATGAAGAAGAAAGGGAGCTGCTGGAAGGACCTGGATTGGGAGTGAACAAGAAGTCTTGGTTGCCCAGTGCCTTGCAGTGATGAAGGCTTCTGGTGTGTGTTTGCTTCCTTTGTTATTTCAGGAATTATGACACTGTGGAATTCGTAAGTATTTATGGTGGATGAGGAAACAATTACAAGTTATGAAGCTGACAAATGATGAGTTTGAAGGTCTAAGGAAAGTGGTTCAAGACAGGGTAGCGGCTTTATGGCAGCAATGATGTAGTGCTTTTAAGTACAGAGGGCCTTTTTACAGGTAACAGACACTACGCGGAGATCTAATTCTCTGCACAAATAGATCTGGTCGTCAGATGGAGGTTCATGATCTCTGTATGTATCCTCTATCACAAATTGTAACGAGGAGGCTAGGTTTGAAGATGGCCCATCTGTAATTTCTAGAGGTATTGTGTTATGCCATTTTGCTTTGGTTTTCAATGTTGACTTCATTTTACAAGTTGAGGGATTTGTCTTTTTTTAAGGACTTTGTTAGCATTCTGGAAAACTTTGCAACCAATGAATGAATGTTCTCTAAGAAAAAACCAATGTTTCAAAATGCAAATCTTTTGTTAGCATGTATAGTCATGAAGTATGATTATGGAAGCAATTATGTTTAGGAGATCATGAGCAATTTCTTGTTTTTATTTCCTTTTTTGGAGGAGTGGTGGTGGTCTTGTGAAAAACTCTGGTGTTAATGCATATGGTTGTCAAAAACATGAACTATGATAAAATTATAAAAACTAAGGAATTTCAAAATTTGCACATCGTCACTTGGGCTCCATGCCACTTCACACTACCAATGACAATATGGTTTCCAAAAGTTCATTGCATGCACTCTGCATGAATAGGCACTACTGGTGATATGATGTAATGACCCCAAGGAAAAAAATGGATACTAATGAATCAAAGAATTGATATGTGGAAAGTTGGTTACAAGTTCTCCATTTGCACTTTTCATATATTTATTTATTGCATTGTGATAGATTTCCAAATGTAGAGTAGTGTTGCATATTTTGGGAATGGAAAGATGTATTGTAGGATCTTTACCATTTTGGTAACAAATTGTTGAAAATTTATTTAAATTTGAACCCTTAACTTTGACACTTGGTTTTTAAATTTTGAAATTTTGGGCAGGTAATGATTATAGAAAATAATAAGTAGGGTTTCCTCAATGTTATGGAGTAGTTTAGTGTGTTTAGATTGTTTCAATTTTAAGACATTGTCATGGAAGAAGATCTACGAGGTTTGTGATTCAAATCTTGATAGTTGAACTTTTAAATTAATTTTAAAAATTGCATAAATAATGATTTTTTTTTTCAAAAGTTTGGCAAAATGATAAGTAATTTAATTTATGTAAAAATGGTACAAGTACTATGATATTTGTTATTTACAGAATTTTGTAAATGTGTTTACATTTGTGGTAAAACATATTGAGATTTTTCAAGGTCAACTCTAAACACAACATTTGTTGCATATATGTTATTATGAAAACATCACATCATGAGTTGTCTACTTGTTGTATGACAAATATATGTGTATAACAAGTTATGAATGCAAGGTATAATAACTTCAAATTACCTAAAATAAAATAACATGAGATACAAAAACAATTAAGATATTAGGATGTTCTTGTGTGTTCACTTGACATGGGTATTCTATGGAAATGGCATGTCTAGAAGCCACTTTCCAATTCTCGTCCACAAAGAAGACCATGAAAGAAGCATTGCCTTTTCATGGAATCCCAATGCTCTCCCTAATGGAGCAACAAGCAAATCCCACCAAGATGATGATGGTCAACAACTTTTTTGCGACAAGTGAAGGCATTTACTAGAACACCTCCTTTTAGACCCCTCATGGACGTCAACAAAATCCCTCTTTGAGGTTGTGACTTCATAATCCAACATGGTCACATCTTGTGTAACCTCCACAATATCTTGGGAAGTTGTTTTTTTCCCCTTCCATTTGACACCAAACTTATTTTTGCTTGCCTAAATGTTTAAACCCCCAAAGCTAATAAGCTTCTCTTGGACACCAGGCTCATGGCTTTCTTTAAACACAGCTTCAAATGGCGGGGTAGAATACCTAGGGCATTCAATGTCCCAACATTAACAAAAGAAATTTATTTATTATAATGAGTTATTTTAACTAATAATGAATTATATCAATTTGTAGTGAAACATGATGATTACATAGGTACCTTACAATGATCGTTTTGAGCAAGGTGAAATGACTAGAGTATTATGAACTTATGTTATTTTTAAAATTTCAAAATGATTTAGTATAATGAATTGCACCTTTTTTTAAACTAATGAAAATGCATCCATTGTGGTGATGTCACCATTTAACAAACAAACATGGTACTTAAGATATTCGTTGGAGGAAAATGGTGAATGAAAGTATAGGCCTAATGAATGTTGATGTTCAGAAAGGTGGTGCAAAACCAAACACAATACCATAGCCACAAAAAAGGTGAACCCTAATCTATTATTGAATGCTTGCAATATTTCCTCTCCCAACAATCAATTAAGTAACAAGTTTCATCATTTTTTAATGTTTGATGTTAATGGTTTACTATGTGAAAAATCAAATTTGAAATTTGGAAAGAAATGGAGATCGATAATTCTTGTAGTGAGATGATAACACAAAATTGTAAACCCTAAACCTAATTGGTATTGGTTAGTTCTTGGTTTGATTTTGGCATTTGATCAACAACAACCCAATATAACCTAAAACCCACGGTTCAATTTCTGATATGGGGAAATAGTGAGGTCAAACCTATGGTCGTGTGGGGCATTAAAAAATGTCCAGATACATTCATTCCTCGTCCATTAAATTTGCACCAATAACTAGTTTTGAAAAACGTGAACATGGCTTGGATTGAAATCAAACTTGGGTTTAAATAATTATGTCCAACTAACATTTTGTTAATAAACAACATCCTTTATAACTGCATTGACAATGTACCTTTTTCTACATGATGTTCACCTTAAGGAGGTCACTTCCATTTTATTCCAAACGACATGAAAAAAATGCAACTTATTGATGAAAAAAATTAATTAATATATTTTTTAATATGAATAGGATTTTTATAATTCAATATGAAAATACATTTAAAATAAATCTAGTCTATTTTACTTGTAATATATTCAAAATATGCCATTATTTCATAACAAACTAAAAATTACCCATTTATCCCAAGTGTTTCCTAAAATATACAAGTAATGACCTTCCCAAGGACCCCACCCATTTGATAATGAAGTAGAGAATAACTACTTATTGGAAGAACTATGGTTTTATTTGGTTGGACAATCTGAGTGTTCAAGTACTTGAAGCTTTGTTGGATGGAATCCACATGGTAATAACAATTTACAAGACAAAACCCAAACTAGGAATCTAGAAAAAAAATTGTTTGGTTATCTCGCATAGGTTTTAAACCCTAACCTTATAACCTTAACTTCCATGCATTTGCACTTGCTCGTAATTTTTTAATGCAAATGTATAAATGTTGTATAAATGCACCCATATTTAAATGTTGATGGTCTATTTTTTGCTTTGTGGTTTTGTTTCTATGTTTTTTTCACATTGTTAATCATGGTTTGCATTTGACTTGTAGTATTAAAGGAATTAATGTCTCCTCTTTTTCAATTTTATTGGTGACAACATTTCCATTATTGGAGATTTCATCAAATTTCAAGGTGCAACAACAATGCATCATAATAGTCTTATGCCAAATGATTATGTATATGTTAGCTAATCATCATGCTTATTGAAAAGTGTTTTGTTGCCATTTTCAAGGTTAAAACATGACTTTCCACTCTATAATGTATGGGAAGCACTTGGTTACATTGTACTATGGCCTTGGAAACAAACCATTCCATGGGCACAAGCATAATCAATATTTAGTGCACAACCTATCACAGATAACAACCATGAAGGAAGCTTTTAGAAGTTTCCAAAAAAATCCATGAAAAATATGCTTGAAAGTTTCTTGAAGATATAAAACTAGTAAAAGTTTACAAAATAATTTTTTAAAAAATTTATGGAAGCTTCTAGAATACATGATCAATGAAAGCTTTTAGAAACCATGGTTGATGAAAACTTTTTAAAAATATTGTGAACACAAATTTTTTGAATGTTGTTCAATATAAATGTATAGAAGGCTTAATTGGTGGATTTTTCCAAAAGGTTTTTGATCTTCTAAAGTGTTCCATTGAATAGTATAAGAAGAGGTCAAGAAGGCACCACCTTCAATTTTGCCAACACAAATTGTGGCTTTTGTATTTTTGATTTATCTCACGTTTAGCTTGCATCATGTGTTGTTTAAGCAATAAAGTGATGTAGTTCTTGTTCATTGCCAAGTTTCTTGTTTTTCAAGTTTCTTCATTTTTTTCAAGTTATGTTTTTTTCTCCTTCACACAACCCGTAATCTCATTTTTGTCTATGTTCCAAAAAAATTCAAAGTTATGCAAATATGAATATTTTGGACCTTGTAACTATGTGTGTATAATGTGTGCAATTCTTCAAAAGTTTAATTGGTGTGTGTTTTTCAATGACACATGTTCTTTGTGTGAATGTGGACTTATTTCCAATGTAAGTGTTATAATTGTTCAATGTAGGACATATATTTAATGTATTAATGAAAATTTTAAGTTACAAGTTAGGTCAATTAAATCGTATTAAAAAGTATTGATTTGGGTCTTGTGGGTGGGTTAGGTGTTGCCATACCTATCGGGAGGTGGATTAATGTTTGCCTTTAGTTTATTATTAATTACATCAAATTTTTGTGAAATTGAAAAAAATCATGAAAATATAAATTTAGTGACTTCACTATACCTTGTAATGAACCCATAATGAACGAGATTATTTATTTATATAAACTAGTGAACTCAACAACACTTTTTTGAATAATAAATTTTCACATGGCATTGAAATGTTGCAATATTTCTAATCAATATTATATATTTTATAAATATTCATTCATATTATTTTAAAATAACATGTCTATGACATGTTTACAATTGTTGGTTTCAAGTTTGAACCTTGTTCTCCAAGGGGATTGTCTATTATCTTTAGTAATCAAATATCATTTGATATTATAATTAGGTTAAAGATTATATATATATATATATATATATATATATATATATATATATATCACAATTACATTAAAATATTCTACAAATTAAAGGTTGAATTTTTATTTATTTTTCATACTTTATTCAAATGATTCTTGATTTTTTTTTCAAAAGTATACACATGTAGAATAAATAAACAAACCAAAATCTAAGTCATTTGAAGGAAAACACATTTGAATTTCATTGTTTAATAACAACTCACAAAATATTTTTTCATGAAAAAATATGATTTGACAAGTTACAAAATTTATTTATGCAAAATATTTTAAGATTTGCATAAATAAAATGTTAAAACATTTTTTTGTTGTAATTAATAGTTAATTACATTTAATATTACATATTACATTATACAATCAATATCAGTGTATTATGTCAATAACATATATATTATATTGTGAATCCCAATTTTCAAATTGGGAAATTTATGTTGAGAGTTTAAAGGACGATTCCAATTCATTTTAAAACATTTCCATTTTGTTTGGGTGACTATTGCATAATCTCCTAACTCACACCATGTTTTGAACTAGTGATTTGTTTCAAAATTCCATCCTTCATGGACCACAATTTGAAATTAATCATTTTATTCGTTATTGGCCTCATTTAATTTAAAGTGTTTAAACATAAGCTTTCAACCTCATTTTTGACTTGACCCATTGTATTGAAAAACCTTTATTGCAACTTCATAATAAAAGTTGCAATGTATTAAAGTCTTGTTTCCGAATCAAACCCTTTAGTTTGACATTGTCAGAAGTAATGACAAAAACAAGGAGGGAAAATAATAGATTGAAAATCGACATCATCATCATATAAATACATAGAACATGAAGATGCATAGTCATGGTTGTTAAAACATTAAACTATGTAATGTAAATTGGAACAAGCAACATGGTAATGAACATTTCACAACGATCACATTATAATTAAGATATCATTTTTTTTTTGTATTTGAAAGGTTGAAAGTTTTTAGTGGTGTCATAATAAGGAAGTGGTTGTGATGACCATGTCATAATAAGGAAGTGGTTGTGATGACCATGTCATAATAAGGAAGTGGTTGTGATGACCATGTCATAATTGGCACATCATATGAATGTGGAAGGTCATGATGCCTTGCATTAAAAATTGTTAAACAACCCCCATTGAATTTCAAAGGGTCAAAATAACACCTTGCATAGAACACATATGGTTTTATTGAAGGGTTGGCCAAATGTGATTATTGAAAATATTTTAAAATATGGGAAAACCTTAATGTGGTGGAAAACAAACATGCAAAAGTAGGCAAAAGAAGTATCCATCAACATTGTAATCTTTTATTTTTGATATAAATGTAAGACAATACATTCAAATCATTTTCAAATTATGAAGCCATCATGCTTTTAAGTTTATAATAAATTGCATACCAAGTTTCGAAAACTTTTTTAAAAATGTAGTAAATAGGTATTAAACTAGCCAAGTAAAATGTGTTGGAACTTATTTTTTAATTAGAGATTTGGCAAAATATGACCTTTATTATGAATTTTTTTAAAAGTAATTAATAAATTGTATTATATCATTAACATGAAGTTACCCAAATAAACAAAAAAAAACAAAAATCCTACTTCCATCTAATTGAAAACAATTCATTACACTTATTTACCCACTTGCATTTTCAAAAAATTGTTTAAATATATGCTAATTAAGGACATTTAAAATAGTAATATTATACTAAAGTTTTTTTTTTAAAAATTTCATATTGATCATTAAGCTAAAAAACATTTCAAAGTTTTCTATCTTAAGATCTATTTTATGGCTACTTTTAGTAAAAACACAAGGATCACAAATTGGCCTACTTTAGAATACTTGCACCTTTATAAATTGGTTGAAATTAGACTATTGGTAATGACTATATTATTCAATGACGAAATGTTAGGTTCAATTCTAGTGATTAATATATTAGAACCAAAAAAATTAGATGTTTTGGTTCTACAAAACAAAACATGACATGTGACATGAAATGGAGAACGATGCAAAACATGTAGAATTATGAAGAAAATTATTTTGACCTTGTCAAGTTCAATGGGGGAGATGTATAACATCTCACCTTCGGTTTTATTCTTAACTAGACGAACCCATTCACATTAATGACCATGTGCTTAAATAATGTGAGTTAGCCTCCAAACTGTTATTCAATTCAAAAACTAAAAGTAATTCCATCTATATTCAACATTTAGCCTTGCAACAATATTTCTTCTATCCATGATTACTTATTTATTGATTCCAAGCATCACCCATAAACATGAACCTAGAACAATAAAATACTAAAACTTGCTAATAACAAACCATTTAGACTAATAAATATATACAGCCAATCAACAACAAGAGTTAAATTGTGTTGTGCCTTTTGTTGACATAAACATATTGAGCAAAAATGTTGAGTCACATCCATTCTACTATGCCTATTGGGCAAATCTTTTCTTATTTTTAACCAAAACATGTTGTGTAATGTGTTAGTGTATGTGTTCTAAGGTCAACATCTTTTCCAACACTTTACACCAAAATAGTTTGATGTAAAATTTGAAGGAATGATATTGAAATGTGACTTACACCCAAAAAAAATCAGAGAAATTTTCTTGGTATATTTTGGAATCCTTTATTTGGTAGGAGATTGCATGGTACCAACCAAGTTGGTAGGGTACATTTCAGTAATTTTGGAAGTTTTTTTATTCTTTCATCTATATGAAAATTTTCTTTTTCAATTCCAACATAAACGTACTCTACCACCTTGGTAATTTCAAAATGAATTACAATATTTTTAAGAATATTGAACTATTGATTTTTTCTTTTGAACAAACAAAAACTTGTGACAAGAAATGTTTGTATCTTCAAGAATATTATGTTTCTCCAATTGAAAATTTCAAAACTAATCAACTATTTGATATACATGTGTTAAATTGCCAAAGTACAACAAAACTTTTGCACTTTACAACAATGTAAATGGAGGATACCTTATATGTTGTAATCATGCATCAACAACAAGGAAGCATTTCAAAAAGTGAAGTGGGGGTTTGTTTTTTTTTGAAATATCTACATATTTTTGAAATTTTTAATCATAACACTAGTTAGAATTCCACTTTTAGGAGGCACCCATTTTCAAATTTCATCTCAAAGAAGGGGAAAAATGCATATGGAATTGTATGGTATATAGTCATCCATCATGATGAATTGTAGAATTATCATCGTTGTTAAGGGAACAAATTAACAACATAAGGATTGGATAGGTAGGTAGAATGGGACTAGATAAGTAGGTAGGCTGATATTGGACAAGTGGGCAATTTGACAACTGGTTTAGATTGGGACAAGAGGTAGTTTTTCCAAAGGGGTTTTTGGCAGGAAATGGGCTAACATTTCCTTTCCTCCTTATTTTGGTTATGTATCACTTTTCTTTGCAAGTTTAGATGTTTTGAGAACATTGAATTTGTGTGGCAAAACATATAGAAATTGAAGTGAAATAAATTACAAAGAACTAAGGTTTGCGTAATAAGATTTAGTCAATACCTACATGTAGAAACCTATTAAGATTGTTGGCAAAATTATTGTAAGTAAATTTGGAAATCAATAGTTTATTCATCATTTTAATACTTGTTTCATATGTGTTTTTGTATAAAACTAGGAGTTAGGAATTATCAATCACCCACACACAAGGTGAATTAGGACAAATGGTTGCGCTTGTATGAAGAACTTAATAAAGACTTGTGTTTGATTTTTTACACAACTAAAAAATTCAAACATGTTGTGAGGGTCATCTCCTTACAAAGCTTCAACTTCCTAAAAAAGTTGTAGTTTTACAAACTTGGAATGTAGTTCAAATTGTTCCAACCCTAGTGCACGTAGATGAACCTCCTAAGCACCTTATGACAAGTATAAAACAAGGCCTAGGTAGGGCAATCTTTGACTTTTGTATGGTGCACTTGAATATTTAACTTTTGATTTAGGGTTGTGGAGTTGGAATGGGAAAAAAATTTGATGGGGTACAATGCTAAAGTAGGAAAATATCTACTCAAGTCAAGGGAAATCATTAAATAGGATGTGGTAGAAATTTGGAACTAGGTGTTGCCACAAAACTTCATGTTTAAATAAATAATTTTATGGATGAATTGTTGAAATATGAATGCAAACTTCATTTGGTAAATTTGGTATCAAGCCCTTGTTATGAATTCATGAAAAGTGCTTGTGAATTCAAATATTAAAGTTTATCCCTTTTGTGATTCAACAATTTCGGAATCTATTCTTCGTAGGTTTTGGCTATGCCTAAAAGTTAGGAAGTAGTGAAAAATAATAGTGAGAACCATTCCTAATGAAACCATTCCCAAAAGATGATATTTCGAAATTGATTTTATGTTGGGGATGAATGTATACGTGGGATGGAATATGTCTTGGTGATATTTCAAACAAGTAACAAATTGAATGTGAATAGGGTTTGTCAAATCCACATGGAGGTGTAGTGGGGTAGATGCGAAGCTCAATTGCCACAACTTCATTTCAAATTTTAAAAGACATGCAATGTATAAGGTATAATCAAATATTTTTGTCTAAAGAAATTCTAGTGACAAAATTTTGAAGAGCTAATATATGGGTGATTTTTCATAATCTTTCATAGGCTCATAGAATCTATCATATGGTTGCGCTTGGACAATTCCAAGGACGATATTAGAGACAATTCATAACTACTTCATCATTTCCAAACTTAACTACCTCATTTCTTAATAACTACCTTACTCTTTTCCCCTACCCACTAGTAGGGATATGAAAAAAAATCCTATTTCATTTTCAAGCTTAACTACTTTCATTCCTTTATTAATAACTACCTCATTTTTTTGTTAATAATTACCTCCCTTTTTTATTTTACCCACCATGGATATAATGTTTAACAAAATTTAAATTAAATTTGAAATTGATATAAATAATAACAAGATATTGAAAACCAAATGGGAACATGATAAGAAAAAAAAAGGTTGAATGTCACTGGTAGTGCATAACAACATGAAGCCCAAGTTAACAATAAAAGGAAAAATGGGCATCTTGATATATATTGTACCACATTTGTTGGCACAAGTATTGCAAAAAACTTGTGAGCTTTTTTATGCCAAATACTTAATGCAATTTTATTTTTAAAATCATATAGAATAGTCCAAAAATTTTCATAATGTATATGAAGGGTAGCTCATATTTGTGAATACCGTCCTTGAAAAGAGGAGGGATATTACGAATAATCTTTAACATTGGGAATAGGTGTAAGATCCCTTCAATCCAAGTTATAGGTGTAAGATGCACAAGAACATTCCCCCTCTTACATCTTGTGGTCTATGTTGCTTATGTTATATAATGAATAAAACCCACATTGTAAATGAAAGATATTCCCATGTTTCAACTTTTCTATGGCCTCATCCTAAGCATTTTGTTTTGGGAAGGTAGGGGCTTTATTCTAGGTCAATAAAGTTATGGTAAAATACCCCGAAATAGGGCTACTTGGGCCCTAGCTTCCCCTAATTTAAACTAGGGATAAAATAAGTCAATTTGAACATGTCCAACTTGACTGGTGGTTTTTTGGTTGACCATAAAATGGTCTTTTTAACTAATCAAATTAGACAAAAAATTGGGAAAATTAAAAAAAAATTAACCAAAAAATAGCTTAATTTTTAAATATACAAATGTAATAAATAATTAAATAATAGTACCTCCCACCCTCCCACCCACCCTCCATCACCTCCTATATATCTATCCACAACCCACCTAAATACTATACATTTATACACATGTACAAGGTATATACATATTCCACATAATATATGTTGGTAAAAGGGATTGAATTTTGGTCTCCTTGGCTCCACACCAATGTTTTGGTCATCAAACCATCACACCACTTTGTAAAACAATATGATACCAAATGCATTTAACATGTTCCTTTGAACTTCAATGAACGTTTTTCAATGTGTATAACATATGAACTTCAATTTTTTTCATAAATACCTAACTAGGTAAATAGGTAGGTACACATGTTTAACTACCTATGTTTTTAGATGTACATACCTACTTATGTAAAATATAAATAGGTACATAGGTAGATAAATATGTAATTTTGGTAGATAGTAGATAGGTAGGATTTAAATAGGTAGGTACGTAGGACATATTTTGGTAAGTAGGTAAAAAGGATGTAAGTAGGTATATGCTAAATAAATAAATATGTAGGTAGCCTAGTAAGCATAACAAGTAGGCTAATTAACTAAATTAATATGGTCAATTTGATTAAGCATGACCATTAAGTATGGCTGATTTGACTAAGACATGGGCATCTTAATGGACCATTAAAAAATTTGTCATTTATTAGATGTATGACTGACATTTGGTCAGAATGGTCACTTTAGTAAAAAAAACCAATCAAAAGAACCATGTATATTTCATGCCCCATGCTTTTAATCAAAATAAACATCTTTTTGGTCAATGCAGACATTTTAGTCAAGTTGAACCTCTTGAAAAGCCATGATTTGTAATAATATTATTTATAGTTGTTTAAGTTTAACTAATTACTAAAATTTGTTTAAGTTTAACTAAGTATTGAAGGTCAATTCACAATTAGGGATAGGTTGATGCAATGATAGGCCTTAATTCAAAAATGCCATGTGGGATTATGGTCGTTAACCCTAATTTGACATTATTTACCTTATCATTTTTAGCCCTATTTTATTTTTGTTCACATGGGGTTAAAGTTAAGTCACTTGCTTAAAGGTTTGTTTCACTAAACAATCACTATTCATAGTACCACTTCTTTTGTTAATGGTTTAAAATGTTGAAGTGCAACAACCATAATTCCTTGAAAGGTTACTTCATTTTCATTTCATAGCTCAAGCTAACTCCATTTTCATGTCCATTTTTTTATATTTTATTTTGTTTACAACTTTGCATCATCTTTGTTTTTTGCTTTGTTTTGAGGTTTTATAATGTTGTCATATTCACAACATCTTTAATTAACTCTCTAGTTTTGCTCTAATTTTTGCAATGTCATTTTTTGCAACACCTTCAATCTATTCTTTGGATTTATTTTTAGTTTTTGTTATGTCATCATTTCGTCGTTTTTTGCAGCACCTTCAATAATTATGTTAAAGCTTGTGTTGATAATTCCTTAGTTTTACAATTCCTTAAAGGCTTGTGTTGTCTTCATTTGTTATATGATTTGCATCATTTTGTTTGTCACACGGTTATTCATAGTGTTTTTCATCATGATTTTCATTAGTTCATTGTGCTTTAAATAATGTTTTACATTAGAGTTCAAGGTTTGTGTTTATTACCATTCTTATGTTTCATCTCGTGTTCAATTTTCACATTGTTTGTGTTCTTGACATGGTCTTTTTATAAAATTGTTCAACATGTTTGTTATGAAGTCCATAAAAGTTGCCTTATTTGCACAATTTTTTGAATTGTTAATTCAAGCACATGACTTGTTGGTCTTTATTAGTCCAAAGACAAATTCATCATTCCCATTTATTGGTTTTGTGAGTGATCAAAAAATTTGTATTTGTGTTTTAAAGGATGAATGTTTTGATTTTCCACAATTATAGGTTGTTTTGTGTGTATGATTTTTTTGAGTTAAGAACTTGTTGATTGGGTCAAAGTAAGATCAACAATTTGGTATTCCCAATTTTTTTATGATTCGATACGACCATAAAAGATGGATTGAACATTTTTAGGTTAACATATCCATTATGAAACAATTGATAGACATATTGAAGCATAGTTCATGGGAAAAAAACACAAAATGTAGGTGTGCAATGCTTGTGAACATTAGGGTTGCATGTTTTTTGTATAAATTAACATGTGCCTCTGAATATTTGTAGTGTGATGAATTATATGTGACTAAAAAACCAACTATACATCTTGTCTTGTAGGAATTTGTACATGTGGTTAATGTTGTTTTTAGGAACCAACTCAAATGGTTAAAAGGAAATTCCATGTATACTACATTAGGGAAGGATTCAAGGATTTTCAAGCTTGCCATGAATCTAAGGTGCCATTGATGTCATTTTAATCCATATCCAAAAGTTGAAAGTTTAAACATTTATTGTAGTCTATTATTCCTTCAAATAAAAAACATACAACATGCAATTACAAGTCATTTTTAATCACAAGATTTATGAATTTTGGATTTT
>Ga0209611_10000856_pt1 | contig 48618 bp, 29 predicted proteins | sample S1TSphgellanicum_3_FD_187693 | JGI IMG/M metagenome (GOLD analysis project Ga0209611, IMG submission 187693) | Host-associated microbial communities from peat moss isolated from Minnesota, USA - S1T2_Fc - Sphagnum magellanicum MG (SPAdes) (version 2) | ecosystem: Host-associated > Plants > Peat...
AAGAGGTGCGAACTGTGGAATATCGCTAGCGTGCACGAAAACTGAAAGGGTCGCAAAGTTTTGGTTGTGGTATATGTCGCAAAAGTGCTGCGATGATTTAAGGTACATTATATAGTAATGATGGTTGGTAAACCACAAGTTGCGATGCGTGTCACATCGCAAATATGGCAGGTTGTTTTTGCTTTGCAAACCCTTCCAGTTTTTTGTTTTTCCCTTCGCAAAAAGGCACAATATGTAGTAGTGAAAAAGGAATTTGATGTTTTGAATCTAATATATTGACAACATGCTAAATTTCTAACAATGGCAACTTGATCCATCCATGTTAATTGTACAATAACAAATCTATTATGCTTCAAATTCCATATATAATTAAAATAGTTTTGATCTTGGTGCCTAGCAAATGATAATTCATAATAGATTATCAAATAAGAAAGTCACAAGTAAATGTTCCCAATAAACAAAAATAAAAATTCAATTTTCTGAAATATAAAAAAGGCACAACATACTAATAACAACAAAATTTGTGCATGTAATTTTATTATTCATGTAACAAATGCATTATTTTTTTGGCTTTACATACCATGTAGGAAAGTTACCGCCTAGTGGCCACCAAAGATAAGGGATTAGGTGGCACAAAATAGATTATTAATTATTACTCTTCAAGAATTACATACATGGATAAATTTTGGCAAAATGATATTTTTATTAAACCACAAAACATTTTTTTAAAAATTTTAAAATGTTAATCTAATCAATATAATGATACAAAAGACATAATTGATTAAATGTCTACATTGATTAAATGTCTTCACAAATTAGTTGAGGCGTTAGTAACATTGAGATTAACTTTAGCTCTAATAGCATAAATAACAAGAATATTAATTTGATTTTTTTTTGTTGTATTTTTCTAAGCAAGAAAAGAAAAAAAAAACTAAAATGTCAAGCCATTATTCTAGATTTGCTAAATTACATTTCCATTTCCCATTCTAACAATCTTCATACAAATGTTGTTCATCCAAATTTGATCTTTTTTCCATAGGAACCCACCATTGAAATCTCACCATTTTCAAATATTCACTTTCTTCATCCTTGATAGCATCACCTTCCACTCTTCCCATCTTGAGGAATAAGATCAAGATCATGTGGACTCACGAGCACAAAATCTCCTAAGATCTTTAAATGGCATATATGCAGTTAAAGGTTTCATGTTCGTTGGCCCACAATAAGGAACTTGAATTGGATCTTTTAGATCAACAACATCCATCACAATTGACAATGAAGTTGTAGCATAATTAGACCTCCAATTGCTTGAAGGCTAAAACCCCTCCCAAAGAGTTGTATTTTGAAGTAGTAACAATCTTGACAAATGCAACAAAACATCTTCCCAATACTCCACATATTGCTTCATCTTCATTTCATATGTGGAACTTTGTGTAGTGCCCACCTTCTAGAAATCCATGTATTTGGAGTCCAAAACTTATAAACTTTTCTTTTTCCACTAACCTTGATGTATCATTGCCCCAAATTGGGCAATATATAGCAAGGCTTGGAACTCCTATAGGCAACTTTGGTGAACTATCTAGATTAGCTTTCCATAATCTAATCAGAGGCCCATCTATTGGACTCCACACAAGATCTATGGGGGAAACTTTGTATTACATCACTAACCAACCTAAGGAATCAACAAAAAATCTAAATAGATGCATATTAATATGCCTTACCAACATTTCAAGGCCATCTTTCAAACAACTAGGACCCAAGATTTGAAATATAGAATCTCATGAATCGATTGAGGAATGAACGGTCTCTTTAATGAGATCATGAAAGCTTTCATCAAATCTACTAAAATGTAATTGTTTTCCTCCCTCAACTTTTTTGACAAATAGCCAAAGCATCCATCTATATCCTCATGTGTATGGCCAACTACAAGAAATCCCAGTTTGACTTCTTCAAAAACATCCCTTACTGTCAACAATGATAGAAACGCTAACAAATGTCGATTCTTATTGTCTTTAACACAATTATCCATTTGGAGCAACAAATTTTTTAGCAAAGGTTTTGGACCAACAATTTGATTCAAAGTGTGTAATTTGTGTATGCATTGCAATTTCCCTTGCAACATATGTGCAAAGATTGAATTCTACTAAAAGTGTTCAAACAATAATTTTAATTCCGAAACTAGGGTTACCTCCAAAGTTTGCAACAATTGCAGCAAAGACCCAATTGTGAAATTGGGATTATTTGGCCACATCTCATTAAAATATTGTGCATATCTCTCACCCCCATGACTATGTTCTATCATTCCTATAAAGGTAATTGGCAATTGTCCAAGGCCAAATATCATTTTGTTACACATTTGCAACCTTGGAAGCGTAGTTTTTGCATGGTCCATCTTGTCATGAATAATGCATAAAAACTCATCCTTCAATCACATTGATTCTGTCTTCCAAGTATGGCATAAGTTTCTACATGATTCTTGGTCTAGGATATGTTTTCTTAGCTTCACTTCATACTTTAAAACCTCATTGCTGTTCTTTCCCAATTTGGATATCAAGTTTTTCAAGGATTCACAAGCAATGCATTTCACAGACATAGACCCCTGCTTTTGCACATTAACATTGAAATGGTGTCTTTTCTTCAACCTATTCATAGCAAATTGAGAAATACCTCCAGTGTTTAATTCCTTGTTTATCTACCATCCCACAAATACAAAAAAACAAAGAAATATTAGGCTATTCACGATAGATGTATACCTTCAAATATATATTCAAAAATAAATTTCAATTTCTCAAAAAATAATTTTTCACAAAAAACAGTTAGCAACTGCTAGGTGTTTGTCACTAGATAGGAACAAAAAGTGTTGGTCATTCCATATAATTTACCTAATCACTTCATTCCTACAGTCTTCCATGTTTTAGGCAAAATACGTCTCACATTTTGTCTACCATTACCAATCCCTTTCATTTAATGTGGCATCATATACATAGACAAATCAATCAATGATTAAACATTAGACTCCATTTACCAAGTTGACATATGTAATTTATGTATACCTTTATTCCCATGTGGTAGAAACTTACAACCTCACTTGTTATCTAATTTGTATAACATATATGTTGACCTAGAAAGACCAACAATTTGGAACTAAGTAGTTTCATAAATGTTTAAACCATGAATAATGATAAATTTTCATTTGCTTTTGACTCCCTTCATATGCAACCTTTTTGGAATATCTAAACAATAGGCTTTACGGTCTTCAAATGATAAACTCCAAAACTCATGTCTCAACAATGAGGTTTTTTCATGAAGAAACTATTGATAACAATTCATGGCGCAACATTTTACTACACCCACATTGCACACAGACTCTTTTGACAACACATTTTCAATTCTAGAAATGGAACCTTCACAGTCAATTACACTACTCCCACATCACCAACATCTGGTATGTAGGTCTCATTAAATGAAATTAAATGCTCTATGAAGGGGTACCCATCAAGAATTATTTGAGCCAATGGCCATTTCCAAATGGTCATCATTATTGACACAATTGCAAGACAAGACAAGATGCAAAGCCCAACATGCTCCTCCCCAAGCCGATCATCAATAACTACTTCCAATGAATCACATACAACCACATGACCTTTTGTAAGGAAAACCCCAACATTGTCCATAAGATCACATTTAGCTCCTCGCCATTTAGATTGATGTCTTCCTAGTATATTTGAATTTTCCCCTCTCACACCATGGCCATGCACTATGTCATCATTCACGCGTCCATCCCCCTGGTTGAAGTCGTTTTTATTTCATTCAAAATTTTCCTCGCTACCAACCTCTTCATCACCTTTTGTAATATTTTCTTCACTTCTTTCCTTACTCATGGAATCAAACCCAAATTCCCAATGAACCCTTCCACACCATCCTTAGAGATATAAATCATTTCACTATGTAATTCCTCATTATGCAAATCCTCAAGTATATTACCCATATTCTCCACATCACGCATGTTCTCAACCCGAAAGTTCTCCGCTAAGGAATCATCCTTACATGAAACTTGCCTTTTCGAAAGATTATTCATCCCATCCACTATCATGTGACATTGGTTTTTTGCTATTGCAACCTCTTCATCATTCATCAACACATATTTGCAAGGCCAAAAAACCTTTAATCCCATCGCTGATTTGCAGTATTTCACATTAGGAACTAGACAAATTAACTTTCACTACTCACAGTCCTCATTCATAGCTTCAATTATGACCACTATGTAATTTTCCACTCCACAAGGTCCATATATAGGAACAACTAACGAATCTCTACATGCAGTGGAAAAAATCTTGTCCTTTGCAACCAAGAAATCAATGACTGAATGTTTGAAATGAGTAGTAATTAATTGTAATAATAAGAAAGCTAATGTCATTTTTTCATTACAAGTTTTCATCCATATGGCATTCACGATTAATGACAAAATGACGTGGATGTCCAAAATATAATATGAAAATGTGACTCATAAAATAATTTCAAATATAACTAAAAAATGACTATGCAAATGACTTGGACAAAATGATGTGTCATTAGATACATAATGTGATCATAAAATTACTTTACAATGATTAAAACATGACTATTAGTATAATTTCACACATAAGGAATTATAACATGTAAGGAATTCATTTCAATTAATATTATACATATAAGTAATATAAAAACTTTAATTACATTTTTCTTGAATATACTTGATATATGATCCATTTAAAAATATTTTATAGGAATAAATTAATTATCACACATTGAGATAAAATTTATTAATAAAAAATGATATATTAAAAATAATGTTTTACATTATAATTTTAAAATCAAATAAAAATGTACGATGTGGTAAATATATAATTTATTTTAACATTAAATTTTTTTCATCAATTTAAGTGAAACTTTATATATTATATGTATATAGATAATTATTACACAATTAATTAAATTATATGTGTAAAATTGAAAAAAATATATAATTCTAGAAAATTATTCAATATTTAATGTTAATTATTATTTTAAATTATAGTTAGAATAATTAAAATTAAATTTATAAATCAACTTAATATGACTAACATTTAAAAATTATTATATATTAATTTAAATATGAAATTTTATTTGTGATGCATTTATAAATATTTTATGAGAATAAATTTTATGGATTCATATGTATAGATTAAAATTTATTAATGAAATTATGATATATTGGGGAAAAATTTGTATAATCTAAATTTATAAATCAAATGAAGGTTTAAGATATGAATATATATATTTTATTTATTCTTGTACTACTCACAAAGGTTTTTCCATTTACAAATCATATGTTTGAATTTTGTTTTCCAAAAAATGGTCATTGAAATGTTATTTAATAACAAAATTGAAATATTTTTCTTTTGAAACGAATTCACATTTTAACATATATATAATAACTTGTGTACATTATTAAAAGACATTTATGAATAAGTTTTTCATTTTTTCATTTGGACAATTTATCAATAATATATGAATCATCAAATTTGAGGTTGTGTGTAATGTTTAAATGAAATATGGTTTAAATAAAATAAACATTAGATTGTTTACATAACAAGTGGGGTGGCTTGGTGGTAAAAGAATTTAGTCCCATCCTTGGGGTCCAAGGATTAAATTTCACAAATGACATTGTTGTGGTCAACGATAGAATATTGACCAAATATTCCATATCTAATTAAACTACTTAGGTTAGGTGCCTACTTAAGTAGATTAAATGGTCTACTTAGCTATTTAAATTACTTTTAAACCTAGTTTAGGTGGTGACACCTGTCAACAATTGATAGGATGAGAAATAATGAAATAAAAATAAATCTTATTATTTACATTATAATAATATAAATTATTATAATTTGTAATACTAATAAACAATTACACAATGACTAAACTATGACAAATGATTTCACATATGTCCTTTATGATTAATGAATGAAATGTGCCACATCATTGACACATCATTGTGCCACATCATGTCCTAAACAACTATTGTCCTTAATGACTTGTTTATAATGACTTTAGGGCTATTAGTCATTGTTGTTGTTTATGACTGGAATCCTAGTCATAAACTTAGTCATATATTTGAAAATTTCTTCTAATGATGTTCCAATACCAATCTTTGCCCTTTCATTCTCATCCATGTCCCAAAAACTAACAGAGCTACCAAATATGAATTTCGCATCCATATCTTGGTAAGCCAAAAACAAATGGAATGTGGTATTAGATCAAGGATCAAAATTTTGGTCATAACATGCGTTCTGCAACCCACCTATTACAAGCTATCATTATTGCACAAAAAATGTTTAGTGGCCAATGGGTGTTTCTACACCTAGTGATACTGCATAGAAACACTTGGAGGTCACCATGCGTCTTTGCACTTAATATTAATGTGTAGAAACATCGGGTGACTTCCAGGCATCTCTTTGCACAACATTGTTGCACAAAATCACCTAATGATTTCCAAGTGTCTCTATGCCCAATATCCCTACACAAAAACACATCGGCAACTAGGCATCTTTGCACCCAATATCCCTATGGAGAAATACCTAGTGGCAGCTAGGTGTTTTTACACCTAATATAATTATGTAAAAATCTTCTCTCAAATTCCCACTTTTTTTTAATTTAGAAAGTGTTTGGTGGCCAACATGCATTTTCTAGGATTTCCGATCTAGAAAATGCCTAGCGACCACTAGGTGTTTTGTAGAATTTTCAATCCAAAAATTGCTTGGCAGCTGCCAAGCGTTTTCAAAAATTCATCCAAAAAATGCCTGGCAGCCATAAGGCATTTGGATTTCCCATCTAGAAAATGTTTGGTGGTTGCCAGCCATTTTGTACCATTTTTGAATAAGAAAACATTTGGTGACCTCCATGCATTTTCTAGCATTCCCCATCCAAAAAATGCCTAGGAGTCACTAATCTTTTTCTACCATTTTTGATCTAGAAAATGTTTAGTGGCCACTAAACATTTTCTAGGATTTCCCATCCAAAAATTTTGTAGCATTTCCCATTTCGAAAAGGTGGTATGATAATCACAATCCAAATTCTCCATTGTGTAAAACCTCATGCCTTCATTTATTATTGAATGAATAGCTATGATTATATATAAGAGAGGTGAAAAGAACCATACTTGAATGTTGCTAGGAACATCGATCTAAAGCTACTTCATCTTTTTCCATTTGGAAACTTGTCCTCACCAACTTGGGTAGACTTATGTTGTAGTCCTTAAGGAAGGTCAGCACCATAAATCTTCTTTGAAGCCATATTTGGTGCAAAGGCCATCATTGCCTTTTTAACCTCCCATTGAACATCTATAGTCATAAACATTTGTGACATCAAGTAGGTAAAAACAAGAATGTTCACGGAATGAAAATTACTTGTGGCCATTTTATTCTTGTAAAATATTAGGAAGAAATCAAAAAATTGGTGGGTATTCCATGACCTAGAGTAAATTAAACCTTAGTTTTAGCAAATTAGAGTTTTCAATGTGTGGCTTGTACAATTGAGTGACATTCCTATTTTGATCCTTGACAAAGAACATTACATCAAAAGCCAATTCATACACCCATGTTCAAAAGGATTTTATGACTGTGGTAGAGAATTTGTTATTCAATATCAAATAGCCAAGTAGCAAGTAGTGGACATGCATTTACAACAAGAAGTATTCAAATTCTTCCTTATCACGTACATGCACGCAATCATTTTAGACAATAATCACAAAAGTCACAACATAAAGTAATAGAATGTGTTTGCATACCTCAATTTGTGTCATATTCTTCAAAGCAATTCCATTGCTTGAACTACCATGACATGTAGGTATGTGCGGGCTATGTGACCACATCTCTAGCACTCCCAAAGTTGCATTTGGATATTATTCAAATTAGCCCTACAAAGACATCAACAAATCACAGCTACAAGTTACATTAAAATATTCTAGACCTTCATTCACAAACATGCTTACCATCTTCTAACATTCTTAAACCCTAAACTAGTGCACACGTTTTTGAATTCACAACCATTGAAGACAAATGCCATTGAGGAACATGTCACTTACACACACAAAAGGAATACACTCATCTAGTTATGTATTTTGGAGCTATGGGAAACAACCTAAATAATGATCATTAGAATTGGTTATTATCATTTCTACACCAAGATGGAAAACACCCACACCTCCCATTCTCTCCTACAATCACACCAAAACTTTCACACCAAGTTAAGCTCCAACAAAACACTACTTTTCATTGTTGTTGAACCCCTTGGTCTCCAAAAAAAGGTGCAAGCATGGATGAAACATCAAAGTGGGAAAACTCATATGCTTGCTATCCTTAACTGCTCTTATTGGAGAAAGTGATTGTTTTGATAGGTGTTTTACAAAAACAAATGGAAAGATCACCGGTGGTTGTGCGTTCTTAACACTTGACGCATGCTTCAAGAACTACACCTATTGCTCTACCTCAAAGTTTGTGAAATGAAGTCCAAGTTCATCCACATTTGGTGCAAGTTAAATCATGTCTATTTGTGGAGGTAGCTTCTCCTTCTTTTCTACCTCTAATTAAAACTATGAGTTTTGCTTTAATTTTAACAACACAAATTTTCTTGTATCAAAACCCAATTTTCCAAGTGTGAATTTGAATACCTACTACAACAATCCTATTACTTTCTCCCTAACAACCACCATCTATTTAGATTGCTTACAAAAATGCAAACCTAATGATCAAGATATGAGTTCAATCGATGCAAATAAGTGTGCCCTAAAACCAAATGCAAATGCAACACACAAATTTAAAAAATAGAGGTTAATACAAAGGCTCAAAGATTACCTAGATCAAAATCTAGTCATACCTTCATCATCTCTGCACCTATTCACTTCATAATTTTGACTTGACCTAAACGCACATGATCTGACAATCTATGATTGCGCCCGGACAAAGTTCCTTTCATGCAATCTTCGTCATATTTACAAAACAAACTTAAAGATGAAAAATGACATGGAGTTGTGAGCTTGCTATAACAACTTTTCAAGCTTGATTTGAATTGTTTACAATAACCATTTTGGTGGTAGAAGGTGATGGCAGCCGAAGTTCGAAAGCAGGCTCAAATGGATCCATACTTGAATAGTAGGTGCCAAAATCTTTGGCAAGAACAATGGAGCTTTAATGTAAGCTTTGTGAACTAGAAGAATGGCAGTGGCTCATCAAATATTTAGCAACAAGGCTCGCAAAACAATGAACTAAAAAACATTAATGCTATGTTGTTGCTTCAACCTTGAAGTGAAAGGAAATGTTTGCAAATGGGAGCAATAGGGACTTGGGATAGGCACTTGACTAACCTTAACTTCTAATCAGATGATCTTATGATTTCATCCACATCCAATCTAATATTATAAAACAAAATTGAATCCAACTAATTTCTAAGATTTTGGAGTGGATATTTGATGGATTTCATTTGATTTTTGACTAAACAACTAAAATTTTATTTTAGACCTTCAATCTTCATTCTACATTAGGTTCAATGCATTTATGATGTTAATCATTATATTCAAATTTCACCCATGTAGTGTATACCCCAAAGTTACAACTAACCTAAAATTATATATAATTTTACATGAAAACGTAACCTTGCCTTTCCTGAAACAAAAGAAAATATTTTGTTTTTAAAGAAGTCTTTACCTACCATTCACCTACCTACCCTCTTTCTACCTATGTCCTACCAACCTACCTACTTGCCTACTTATCCACCATCTATCTATTATGTCCTACCTACCTACCTACCTATATCCCACCTTCCTACCTACCTACCTACCTACTTATCTAACATCTACCTACCTATGTCCCACCTACCTACTTACTTACCTACCATCTACTTACTTATGTCCTACCTACCTATTATTAAATTACCTATTTATCTACTTACCTACTAGCTACCTACATATGAAAATAATTTTTTAATTTCCCTATAATTCACATCAGTAGGTGTGAACATTTTAAAATGTAGGTAGGTAGGCAAGCATGTGTACCTATCTATCTACTTAGTTAGGTACATATTAATCCTACTTATGAAAAAAATTGAAATTGAAATATTGTTATAAACATTGACAAAAAAATTCATGGAAGTCCAAGGATAGATGTTAAATCCATTTGGAATCATATTGTTTACCGAAGTGGTAGGGTGGTTTGATTTAAATTTTTGAGTAATTAATTTTGAGTAATAAATGGGTATTTAATTCTATGAATTTAGTTTTTAATCATTCCTCTGAATTAATTAATGACTATTCAATATTTCATAACAAATTATTTCTTAATATATATTTAAATGCAGGTTACATAGTAAAATGTTAATAGTCAGTTATTATGTAATTATCAAGTATTTTACTAAATTGTTTGTGTTCATGAATTCAAAATCAATATTGAATTAAAAATTAAAAATTATTTAATTTATCATTCAAGGATATATTAATCCTTGATAAATAACTGAAAGGTAGTAAAATATTTATTAAGTGGTTCATATTTGAAATATTTTATTTAATAATTCTAAAGTTTAATGTATAGAGCTAAAATTTAAGGTTTATGGTTAAAAATGAATTATAGGGTTTACTATCGAAAGTTGATTTATAAGGTTGAATAAATAGTTACATAATTTTCTTCCATTATATGAAATATGGTAATATTTCATATTGGATATTGCTTAGAAATGATTATTGTGATAATATGTCTTAATTCATAGTTTAAATGAAATTTGCATCTGGATTAATTAAGTCATTATAAATCTAACAATTATATGAAAATTATTTATTTATATGTAGTTTAAGTTGTATCTATGTATAGATGTATATGTATGTAAGGATGTGTGTTGAAAAGAATATATAAATTTATAGGTGACATCACATGTATGTCATAAATATTTTGGTGTGTGATACATATTTTTGTGTTTTTTTTCTGTGCAGGTGTGAGTGTAAGTGTTTATGTTACTTTGTGTGGATGCTTTGTGTTGGTGTTTCATGTGAATATTATGTTTATATATATATTTTAAAAAATTCAATATAGTTCAAATATGAATTTCAAATTAAAATAAATAGTCGTAATTTAATTAGTTAATTAGTTTCTATGTGTCTATATATATTTTTGTCTTCAACATAGAAAAATGAAATACAACAATATATACAATTTATCTATGTATACTATTGTATTTCATTTTTCTGTGTTAAAAACATTTTACCCAACATAGATCAAAATTGTTACGTTATAACTTGTATTTCTTACTGAATTCTTCAAAACTTTCTCTCTTTTCTAAGTTAACCTTTTAATGGCCATATATCATAATTGTTTGTGTTGTTATAGGTGAATCATATTTTGGTTTGGATGTGGTGTACCATTCAATGTATTTCTATTTTTTAGGGTTTAGGGGGTTTGAAGTTTTTATGGTCTAAGGTTTTATGTTTAGGGTTGCAAATTCTTTCCTAAAAACAATAACCTAGTGCACATGTTGCAATGATAGTTGAAGATAAATTATAGATTGAATTACATTATTGAGTTAAAAACAAAATCAAATTGTGCAAATGTTTTATTTCTAAAAGTTGTTACTATTTTTTATTTTTTTTATCATCAACAGTTATGGAAAATAGAATATTTGTGCAATTTGATTTGTTTTTAACTCAACATGTAGTCGAATTATGATTTTTTCAGCCAACATTGCAACACTTGTGCCGTTGTTATTTTCATCATCAAATTATTCACCATCATCATGAGTTCATGATATCAAATTGTCCCTTAGATAAGAAGTTAGCTCACAACGTTGAATTTTTTTCTTTCAAAGCTTGATAATCATATAGCATTAGGCTTATTATATAATGTGAGTTTTGCATTTTATTTTTCAAATCAGATCTTGTTCTTGCTGCAATCATGATCAACAATCCTACATATTATTGTTTTTGAATTTTATTTTTTCCTTCATGAATAAATTTGAACACATATTCACAAGGCTAAATTTTGTTCTTTTTTTTTGAGCATTTCCTTCTGGTCCTAATGTCCACCAGGTGATTTATAATTGAAAGTTTGAATAAATATAACCTTGTCAAGTTATTGTTTGGATTTTTGACTTTTTAAAAGTTTTAAATTAATTAAATATGTGTTATTTCACTTGGATAGGAAACTAAAACAAACTGAATGGAAAAAGGATTAAAAATTGGCTTGAAAATTGGTGCACATAGTAGTACCCCTTCATCCACACTCTTCACCCTCTTCAATTTCAAAACTATGCAAATTTTATGGAATTTAACAAAATGGCTATTATTATGAACATTTGCCCAAATCCTTGGTATGGAATAATTTCACATTTGATCCTTGGTTAGTAATATTATAAGAATATTATTGCATTTAAATTAAGGATCAACTAGATGGGGCATGTAATAATTATGAAGAATATTTTTCAAGCCTTGAGGAATTTTCTGAATTTATAATTTTTATTCATTTTTACACAAAAAAAATATAATTATGTAATAATATATTTCAACACACGTAAAATAAAATTTTCCTTCCATGGTTATAATTAGATTATATTTTGTGGTATATCTTTTGTTAATCGAGATTTGACCATTAAAAAATATCCATTATGATGTCATTACATAGCAATGACATGGCAATTTACATGTGAATGATAGGGTCATATGTGGTTGCCATGAAGGCCCAATGTCATGCACATGGCAATGGGCATGCCCTAAATACCCTTTTGTGTCGCTAGGTTTCATGAATTATATGAAACCCTAATAGCATATTAACATAAATTTGTTATAATGTTAGTGACAAATCAATGATTCGACTTGACATTAGTTATATAATAAATTTAATATCTTTTAAGTCACCTTGTTTTTGGGCTTACCGTTGTCCTTTCATGTTAAGTTTTGAATTAGTATCCTTAAGGTCACTCCTTATACACATGATATAACTATTTTAGCTCTTTTATCAACTCATGCACCATTGATCTACAAATAGGATCCAACTCCAAATCCTTCATTCCCCATCTATCAACTAATCTAATATATTACCAAAAGAATTGACAATCATTAACTATTGCAAAAAATTGGATTATTCACCAGTTGGGTTTTATTGAAAAGTTTAAAACCAAATGCAAGTGGAGTCGAATTGGTTAACAACAAGCATATCTTCTTGATATGTTTGCACATGAGAGCGTTGAAGTGTGGGCCATCACACCCCAAGAAGACTAGTTCACATTGTCATGAATACCTTTAAAAGAGGAAGGAAAAAAAAAGAACTTGCAATTGAGAAGGTAATTCTAAGAGGAAAAAAAAACTAGGTAATTTTATTTTTCCTTTCACTAGTGATGTTTTGCCAAAAAGAAAAAAATGTTATACATATAGGTAATATAAGAACCTTAATATCAAAATTTTTTAGAATATTATAAATCTTGATATACAATCCATTTAAAATATTCATTGGTGTGAATAAATTTGAAAGTATTATACAATGTTGAAAAAAAATTCAATGGTAAAAATATGATATTATATTATAAATAAATCTTTATATTGTAATTATAAAATAAAATAAAAATGTAAGGGGTGGGAAATATGTAATTTATTTTTACAATAAAAAACTAATATCATTTGGTTTTCATAGCTTACAATTTTTTATGTTTCATGTGGTGGCCATAAAGTGTTCAATTATATTTTTAAAAAATTTATGGTGTACATATATTTGAAAAATATTAGTAAAATTTGTGTGATAGTGTGATGTTGTAGTTTTGCCAATTTGGGCTCTTTCCTTGTTTCAAATTCAAAGGGGTGAATCTCTTTATGTTAGATAGGAACACTAATATTTCAGCTTTGAATCACTCATGAAAATTCATAGTCATGTCTTAGAATTGATATGAATGTTTTTAATATAATGTGTACATGGATCTTTTTGGAATTTTTAGTTACAAAGTTGTTTTTATTTGGAAATAATGTAATTGAAAAAAATTACAATATGACATTCGGGTCAAAAATGATCATTAATTTGTTAAATCTAGTGGTCACCAAGTGGAGTTCATTCCATCCACCAAGTTGTATAAAGTCTTAAATTTAAAATTTAATCCTATAATTTTCACTTGGTGGGCACCAAGCAAAATACTCTTTTCATCATAATATATTAAATTTGAAACTAGCATAATATTATATTGGTATGAATTCTTTTGAAACAAAATGTTTTTGTGGATGTTATTTTTGTGAACGATTGTTGTTTTTACTTGAGTATAAGGTTACATTTTAAAAAATTGGTGGCCACCAAACAAAGTTTATACCATCCACAAAGTAGGAAAAAATCCTAAATTAACAATTTAATCATAAATTAATTAAATATGTGTTCTAGCATATTACTAATAAAAAAAACAAGGCTTAAAATTATATTATTATGTAATTCAATATGAATTCCAATTGAGTATTATGTAGAAATCAATCAATCATTATGTTGGGAAATCAAACTAACAACATTGACAATGTGAGTGTTGGGGTAAATTTCATTGGTCTATTTGAATCCAATGCATGATCGTACAAAAACTTGAGGTGGTGGAATATGACACATTTTGTATGTCACTTTAAAATTCTTAAATTCACTTATTGAATACGTTGAAATTTAAATTAACATTTGGTTAAAGGTGGACGTAGACTCTAACCTTTCCCATCGTGGGGGACCTATTGAAATAATAATGTAAAGTGGTGAAACTACAATCCTTGAGTAGTAAATAAACCATTTTCATGAAGGTAATGTCAAGAAAATCAAGTGCAAAGTAATTGTACTTTGCAAACCAATCATTATCACTTACTAAATCTACTACAACTATTCATATAAATTTAATAGAATTAGATGTCAAAATTGGTAAAACGTATTAATTCAAATTACATTTTATAAATTTTTTTTAACCTTCAAGGTGGAATGTTTTTGCCCTTAAATGCCAAAACATATGGATGCATGTGAGCAACACTAACACGATTAATACTATGAATAAGCATACACATGATATAACTATTTCAACTCTTTTATCAACTCATGCACCATTGATCTACAAATAGGATCCAACTCCTAATCCTTCATTCCCCAACTATCAAAATTTGATCCAACATGTTACAAAAAAAATTGATAATTGTCAATTAGTGCAAAAATTGGATAATTCACCAGTTGGGTTTTACAAAAAAATCTAAAACCAAATTCAACAAAGCTATGCATCCTCACTCAAAACAACGTAGTAGATCTCTGCCTTCCCCTCGAAACACTTGCTTCCATAACTTGTCCTATATTCCTCAACAACACATAAACTACCTTAAGAACACTAAATTTTTTTTATTACTTCTCTTCAACCTTTTCCTAGCTCATCTGAATTAGCTTTTGTTGCTCCTTACAGTAGCCCCATGTAATCAAACCTAGCTAGCATCGGCCATAAACACTTCATATTGATTTTTTTTTCTAGGGTTGATTAAATTCCAAATAGCAATGTTGTTAACATTACTTCAAATGGCAATATATCTAAAACCTATCCTACATATTTGAGACTTCAAAGGTAGTAAAATAATCTTATTTGGAAGAAGCAACTAGATTTGGAGATTGCTTAACAACAAAAAGAGCTTCTTGATCCGTTAATAGTCAATACTTTAATATTTTTTATTATTAAAATTAAATTAAAATAATTAGATTACTGTTATTAAGTTTAGACTTCATATTCAATATGATCAATTTATTCAATTAGATATAATTGATTTATGATCCATTTATACATAATGAAAACCTAGCACGCTCCCTAGGAAATAGGTTATTAAATATATTTAATCATATATAACCAGTAGTAATTAGGGAACCGTCATGATGTTAAGCCATGTTTCAACCACAATAATAATTTTCTTTGGCCATGTTTAATTAATTGTATTATATTTAATTAATTCTGGACTAAACTATTAATTTTGGACTTTTCAAAAAAATTGGTGGTTAGTTTCAAGTTTTTAAAACAAAACATTGGAAAAAACTCTTTGATGGATCATTTAGTGAGGTAAAAAAATGGTATAAAAATTATAATTGTTACATATTAGGATATTATTAATAGAAAAATTATATTTTAAAATTATATTATTACATTGTAATTCAATCTATCATTGAATTCTGATCAAATATTATTATATGGAAATCAATCAATCATTATGTTGGGAAATCAAATTAACAACATTATGAGTGTTGGGGTAAATTTCATTGGTCTATTTGAATCCAATGCATGACATTACAAAAGTTTGAGGTGGTGGCCAAGAATATGACACACTTTGTATGTCACTCTAAGGCTTTTAAATTCACTTATTGAATATTTTAAATAATTCATCATTAACTTACTAGTTAGACTTTTGGACTCTTCATCAACAAATTTACCATGTGCCCACAAGAAGCAAAATCCAAGGCATGGAGAGACATTTAATAACATTGGATGTCTTGAGGGTGTAATTCCAATGGCACACTTTAAAGTGGTGTTAAAGACTTATTAGTGGGACAAGCACGCCAACACATTTAATTAGAAGTGGATGTAGACTTTGGCCTTTCCCATTGTGGAAAACCCATCAAAAGAATAATGTAGAATGATGAAATTGTAATCCCCAAACAATAAATAAACCATTATCATGAAAGCAATGTCAAGGAAATCGAGTGCAAACCAATTATTATCACTTATTAATTTTACTACAACTACTCATATAAATTTAGTAAAATCAAGTTTCAAAAGTTCATGTAGAGGGTAATGAAATAATAAAAGATAAATTATTTCCTTTCAAAGGACAATCCTACTACCGTTTACAATTGTCATTCATCATTGATTTAATGTATAATTTGTGTACTTGTGGAAATGGAACACACACATTCCTATTTATAATGTGAATAAGACCATCAAGTTAATATACTAGGTTTTATTAAGCCTCCAAAACTTCATTATCGCCTAGTGCCAAGCTTAAACCTTTAACCTCTTTGAAGCCTTGCAACCCTAAATATGATAAACCCTAATTTACCTCTAAACCTTCAAAACACCAAACTATGTTCTTGCAAAACCTTCCATAAAACCCTAAACCTTAATCATGCAAAAAACTTCTTTAAAACCTTAATATTCCAAAACCTAATCCTCCAAATCGTTCCCTAAAACTTTTAAATGCCCTTATACATCAAAATCTTCTTAAAATCAAAACACCAAACAATAATCCTCCTAAAGCTTTCTTAAAACCTTAATCCCTAAATCCTCTAAACTTTCAAACCCAAATCGTGCGATAACACAAGATTCAACCCTTGAACCTAAATCCATGATACATTCAAACCAAAAACCCTAAACACAAAACCTTTACACAATAAACCCAAAAGCCCAAAATCTCAACCTTTCTAGGACTCCTACCCTATACCCAAAAACATAACATCTTTTGGATAGGTTATAAAATGGTAAAGAATAATAATTCATAATTTACAAATTTTAATATTTTATTCTTTAAACTTTCGAGGTGGATTTCAGATATTTTATTCCCATCAAAAGAAATCATACATAATTTTCATAATATTATCCTTAACCACAAATTTTTTTTTCACATTAAAAAAAATCATTAGTAATTTTCATTCTATTTTCCTTAACCATCGATACATTTTTTTCCCATAAAGAAAAATCATCCATAATTTCATGTTATATTCTTTAACAGTGGATTCTTTTTTCTCACAAAAAATTTATCCTTATTTTTCATGTATTTATCCTTGCATGTGGATAATTTTTTTCCCAAAAAATAGAATTTTCCTTACTTTTTAGTTTCTTCCATATGTGTGAATTATATTTTCCCACAAAATAAAAAAATCCTTATTCATCATGTTTGTTTACATCCAGAAGGCATAGTATTTTTTCACAAACAAAAATTTATCCAACTTTTGGATGTTGTCCTAATTAAATATACATCTTTTTCTCGGAAAAGAATGTCATGTTGACATCATGCTGATGTCTTTTTTATTCATAATTGGATAGGAAATAGTTTCATCCAAAGGTTGAGTGAAATTCGAAGTTGAAACGATAATTAAGGTTGCATTTCCTTCTCACTCACTTTTCATCTCTTCATTTCTATTGCTCCCTCCATTTCACTCTATCGCTCTTTCATGTTTTTCCTTTGCTGCACTCTTCCTCTTGCTGCCTTTTTTTTCGTAAGTTCTCCTTCTTGCGTCCTTTCTTTTTCACAACATCTTTTTCTTATGGTCTATCTTTCTCAAAACATATTTCTTTCCATGTCTCTTTCTCATCTTAGGGTTACTCAATGAAGCCAAACTCGATAGGTAGGTCATTGAGGACTTGGTGAACATGAACACGAAAAGATATTATGGTGAAGTCAACAATTTGACACCCTGAACAAGAGCATTCAACACCACAAAGGAGAACATTCAACAACATTCCCCCAACTCCTCCATTACAGACTTTTAATTCCCACTCCTGGTAATTTAGGGTTTTGGGAACCAAATCTCTGAAAACCTTTTCACAATCACTTTCTTCACCACACACACACAGGAAACAGGAAAAACACTTTTCCTTTGTGTGTTATTTTGTTCCCTTTATTGTGCAAAACAACAAATGACAAAAAAAACTCCCATGCATGTGCTACATGCCCAAAAAGAGACCTAGAAAACCATAACTTTAATTATTCTTTCCACTCTATACACTCCAAAAAACAGGATTACACATAATTCACAATTTAGGACACATCCAACACCATACAAAATCAATTATAAAGTCCCATTTTCAAATTTATCCCAATTTCAATTGTTTGTCCAACTTTACACCCTATTTACATCATTTCTTGCATGTACTATGTGTGTTTGTACTTCATTCTGTTTGCACTTGTGTCTAGTGTGTTTGAGCCTTCATGTGTGTTTATTTGTCTGTGTCTGTGTGTGATAGTTTGTTCGTGGGTGTACATGTCTGTCTATGTGTCCATGTGTGTCTGTCTATATGTGTTTGTGTGTGTATGTGTCTGTGTGGGAATGTTTGTATATGTGTGTCTTTATGTGTCGATTTGTCCCTCTATGTCTGTGTGTGTTTGTGTCCATGTGTGTTTGTATGTGTTCATATGTGTTTGTGTGTTTGTGTGGGTGAATGTGTCTATGTGTTTGTGTGCGTTAATGTGTCTATGTGTGTTTGTGTGCATTAATGTGTTTGTGTCTCTATGTGTCATCAATTCTTGTATCCACTCATCTCTGTATCTATGAAGCATTGTCAAGATGTTTGAATATCCTTGTGATTTCTTATCATTATACTTCTACTTGTGAGTCATATCTATGTGTATTATGTGTGTGCATGTTTATCCATGTCTATTAGATTCTTCAATCTATGTCTGCAATTCCTTATGTCCTTGTATTTCTTCCTATATTTCATTACCATACACATTCTTATTACATCTTTTATACATGTGTCAAGAAATGTCAAAAATATTTCCATTACCATTTCCCATGCTATTGTTTTTCAAAGCCCATCAATTCATGTAAATTGTTCTCAGTGTTATCCATCTCTAGTTCCCTTCTATCTATGTTAATATAATATCGATTTGGTAATCTAATCATGTACTTTGTGTCTTGATTTCTACACTAGTGGAGCTTTCAGCATGAGTATAAACATTCAACTACATCCATAGCAATCATAGTTGTAACTACATCTCTACACACAATTACATGCCAATTTTGTGTATTATATTCATATTTTTGTTCATTATTTTTGTATACAATTTGGATTTTTTTGAAGCAAATTTAAAGTGTCTTAGAAGCAACAAAGAAAAGGCATCAAGAAAACAAACTCGAAAAAATGGTGATAGAAGCATAATAAGTTCTCCAAAATTTTCAATTTTATATGTGATAACAATGAAATGAGCTTCATGAGAAATGTCTAGTAGCCACTATACGTTTCTCAAGAAGATGCCCTAAGAGACATTTGTTGATTGCCAAATGTTTCCCACAAAGATGCATTGAGAATTGTTTGGCGGTTGCCAAATGTTTTTCACAAAGATGCCTTGAAAAAATGTTTAGCAGCCACAAGGCATTTCTCACAAACATGTGCTGAGAAACGTTTGATGACTACTAGGTGTTTTTCACGAAGATGCCTTAAGAAAAACTTGGCAGTCACAAGGCATTTCTCACAAAAATGTGCTAAAAAATGTTTGGCAATTATTAGGCGTTTCTCATGATGATGAGATTATGTATAAGATGAACTAAAAAATGTCTAGTGGTTGCCAAACATTTCTCCAAAAGATAAATTGAAAAATGTTTGGTGGCCACCAAACATTTCTCTAAAAAATGGATTAAGAAACCCTTAATGGCCACTAGGCATTTTTTAGCATGATGAACTCAAAAACACCTGGCGACTACCAAGTGTTTTTTGAAAAGATAAATAAAAAAATGCTTAATGATTGCTAGGTGTTTCTTAGCATGATAAACTGAGAAACACTTGGCGTTTTCCAAGAGATTTTCCAAAAGATGGACTAAGAAACGCCTAATGGCCACTAGGGGTTTCTCAAAAAGATAAATAGAGAAATGTTTAATGACCACTAGGTGTTTTTTTAGAAAATAGACTAAGAAACATTTAGTGGTTGCCAAATGTTTCTCCAAAAGATGGACTAAAAAACACTTGGTGGTTTCTAGGCATTTTTCAATCCATCTTTTAGAGAAATGTCAGGCGATTACCAAACAATTTTTCAAGATGATCTAACAAAAATTGCTTAGTGACCACTAAACGTTTCTTTGTTAAAATAGTTGGTGAGCAAGGTTGATTGTTACTTATGATAGGTACACTTCACCATTGATGAAAAAGGTTGTCAATGAGTACTTTGGCGTGCATGATATGTATCCAGAAGTTAACCTTGGAATATGGTCTTTCACTTCAAAAGTAACCACTTGGCAGCAAGGCTACTAAACCGGCTTGATACATTCATTGAATTCCATTGTACCAAGAATGGAAAGCAAGACTTGGTGAAAAAGATTCCCATCCAAGATTTGAAGGCATGGGCTCATGACTTAGACATGGTCGTTGTCATGCTAGAAGACCCATGGAAGAAGCAATTGGTGAGCCTCATGTGCTCAATAAATAAAATAAACTATGGGCTTGCCTTGATGATAGTCGAGAAACGTTTTTTTTTAAAAACATGAAAGACAAAACATTGCATAATGTAGTTGTTAAATGGATTGAGTTCATTGAGCTCCTGAAGATTAAATAGGACAAATCACAAAAGGAGTCTCAAAGGGGCTTAAACACGCATTCACGAACTTTGAGGGATCTAGTGGCCTTCGCCCAACAAAAAAACATAAAAAGGACAAAACAAAAGTTGAGAAGAAAGAGAAGATCTTAACAAAACTAGTTGTCAAGAAAGAAGATAAAGGATTCGACATGATAGAATGCTAACTCATTAATGACATGCTAGGCAATGAATTTCTGGGTTACTTTCCTTTTGGATCCTTGAGGACCTGCATACCAGAGGCCTTGTTTGAATTTAGATGCATCTCTTCAACATACTAGCGAATACAAGGTATCAAAACCAAACAATTAATTTCTATATAAAACTGTGATATTGTATATTTTTCAATCATATTTCTAAGTTTTGTCATGGTTATGAATTGTGTTGCAAAAAATTGAAAAAACACTCAAGCTTGTTTTGAATGTTGAATCAACAAAGGAATGCATGAATATCCTTTTGTTGACAAATGCAATCTTCTAGTTGTGGCAAAATGTCCTCCTTGAATGGGAGAGGTGTAACATCCTTGGTGGATCTGGAGATGTGTTAGCACATTCACTAAAACCGATTGGAAAATTTGCTTTTAATTATTTGGCAAACCTCAAGGAAAAACAACTCGAAAAGTTGGCTAGGGGGCTACTTCCAAAAACAATAACATTCAGAGAGCGTCCAACGAAGGGAGGAAGGCCTAACCTTAAATCCATGTACAAGTTCACAAGGATGCTTAAACAAAAGGACATGACCTAGAACGAAATTATGATTCATTTTGGACATCCAAAGCCAACCACCAATAATCGGAATCAATATTTGAATGATGAATGGCAAGCGTTGAAGGATAAGCACAAGCTTGACAATATGTTCTTCTCAATTTTGGATTCGGAACTAAATGATGATTTCTATTTGAAAAAAATGAGGCTCAACCTTTCAAACAAGGCCCCACTTGTAGGATTTAAGTAGGCTTTGGAGAAATGGATCCAAAATGGAATTTTGAAAGACAATGCAATGAAGGTAATTTTGTTGGACATTCACTACAAGTATGATAGAGCCGAGAACATGGTGGGTCTGTTGGATGTTATCAACAAGGAATCTTGGGCATCATTTTTGATGGATGACGCAACAAGGACCATCATCATCATCTATACAACTCACAGCACAAAAGATGTTTCAACAATATGGAAAGGCCTTGATTGGGAATCCTTTCTTCTAGGGCTCTTGAACATGAAAGCCATGTTCAAAATCATTATTTGCATTTGCGACTACGAGTCCTTCAAGAGCCTACTGACTATTATGTGCAAATCAACTTTTGTTACAAAAATTCGATTGAGTTTGGCCAATACATGGCAGGACCAGCAAAGGTTCCAAGTTCATCAACAACATTACTAAGCATTCTAGTGCTAATGTTTGCTTATTTGTTTCCTTGTAAAATGGGAACAAATGTGTGTCGAAATTTGGGGAAATAAGAAATTTTTGGCATTAGTGGAATGCCTAGATTCTTCTTTTCCGAAGGATCGGTGGCAATATTGACAAGAGGTTTTTCCAAAAACTAGTTTACAAATTCTTCAATTGGTAATTTCAAGTAGGATGGTTTGTCTAAGTATCTTTGGTGGAAGAGTTCTCATGTATGTTTGTTTGGTAAGTCTAACACATGGATCTTGATATCATCACTGAATTAATTTTTAGTAGAAATTTGGTACATTAGTAGGATTATTTTTTTGATAGGATGTTTTTTCTTTAGGAGAATAAATGTAAAATGTTGGAACTCATTTTTTATGACTTGGAAGGAAACTAGTGTGAGGTGATGGCATCGGTATGTCTTCGCATGCTAACTAGTGTCATGACCAGAAATATAGGAATGGAACCACTAGAGCCTATATTAATGCTTACCCAAGGAGCATAGATTTTTTATGTGGAGGAGGAAGATGAACAAGATGTCTTCATCCCTATCAAGGAAGGTAAACCTCATTTGTCCCAAACGTTGGACAACTCAAACCCATCAAAGGTGGACAAAAAGAAAGCTAGTTATGTCACAAGGGGAAGTAATAAAAGAAAGGCAATAGTAAGAGTTAGGTTCCAAAAAAGAAAGGTCGTTCTTAGGGGAAAAATCTACAAAGTGTTGATGTTCAAGCTATGAAAGAATGGGAGGCTAGTGAAGAACTCATTGACCATGAGTGAGAGGATCTTACAAAAGAATAGGTTGTGCCCACATTGATCAACACATTCATCGTGAATACATCAATAGTTTCCTCATCTAGGCTAAATGTGGCTTTAGATGAAAATGATAACAAAAAAACTATGAGGAATGGCAACGTGCTGACCTCCCCATATTTCTTTTAAGTCCATGTAGTTTTGTACGTTGAATACAAGATCTAGTAGAGAAAACAGGTGACTGATTAAATTCAGTAGGTTCTAATCATTTTGATGCCTCATATAATTAGTTGATCATTTAATCATTTTATAAACTTGTAGGATAGATTAATTGAAATGTTTAGTTTTATTATAGGATACCTTTATATATATATTTTTCACTGCATTTAATTTGATTATCACATTGAGGCCTTTAGTTGTGTGTTTTTGCATATATCACATGGTGGCCATTGGAAGTTACTTTGGCATGTCTAGTGATTGTTTGGCGACTGCCAGGCGATTGTCTCTTTGTTGATAGCTTGGTGAATGCTAGGCCATTGTTTGTCTATTGATCGCTTAGCAGCTGCTACATGATTGTTTCTTTGTTGATAACTTGCTAGACATTAAACTATTGTTTGTCCGTTGATTGCATGGTGGTCACTAAGTGATTGGTTGTCCATCAATTGCATGGTGGTTGCTAGGCGACCATTTCTCTGTGGATAGCCTGGTGGTGCTAGGTGATTTTTTATTCATTGGTCACCTAGTGGCCACTAAGTGATTATCTATCTTTTGATTGCTTGGCAACTACCAAGTGATCCTTTGTCCTTTGATTGCCTAGCGACATCTTGGCAATTAGGATTCCTACAATCGTTTGGTGGCTACAAGGAAATTGTGTTTCAATCATGCATTGTCCAACATTTTCTTGCCAATGCCACATACTACCTTTTCAATTGTTGTTTTTCAACAATCACTTAGGTGTGCCAAATATTTGTTACTGAAATGATCATTTTTTTTAGTTTAATAATGTTTTAATTTCTATTGCTAATACATCCTTTTGATTCTTGGGTACAAATTTGTGTCTCACATGTGGAAAAGGTGTCAATTTCCTCCGACAATTTAAGTGGAAGGATAATAAGATCAAAGGTGGGCTGCTATCCTCTATGGATTCTTTCCTTTGTGATTGATATGATGGAAATGTAGATTGAACCATTTGTTAATGTACATTTTGTATTCACTTTTCATGTTTCGATGGAATTAGTTGAAGTTCACCCTAATGAACCCAATGTTGAAGACTCAACATTAAATGATGTGGAGCAAGGATATTATTGTCCTAGATTGGTGGACCACTTGGAGCTAAGGTCCCTTGATGTATCAACATCCTCTAGCCTCAAAATTGAAATGCGATTGGGCGCATTTGGTGGTTTGGAAGCTTTACATGATGTGGGCATTCATCTGTTTTTTCCATTTACAAAGCTTGGCATTTCACAAAAAAATGCAAAGTCTTCCGATTTTTCCAATTATAAGTTCCAAGAAATTATAAACACTTCTAGTTTTGCCAATGAACCTTTGCATTTGGACCTTGTTTTGCAAAAGATTCCAAGGATTTTGAGTTTGGTGAATGTTAAGTGCCAAGACAACGTAGACACTTCAAGTTTTCCCAAAGGTGATGTGTAAGAAATGACAACTTTTGGTTTGCTTACACATATGCCGTAGGAAAAATGTCCTTTGTTGGAAGTGAGTGATTGTCATTTTAAAAAAAACCCTAAATAGAGTTCTTATTGTTATGGGTGAAGGTCAAATTAGAATTTGCTCGATGGTTTTAAGGCTTGGCTTCAAGGAATTCTTATCTGCTTGTGTAAAAAAATTTACAGTGTACATATGGTCCTTAGCAACAAAGAAAAACTTTTTGAGGCACTAGGAAATTATTGCCAAGAAAACTGGCGTTCGGCTTCCATCCTCTAGGATAGTGGACCAGTCGTTCTACTTTAGAAATGATCATTTCTTACCTGAAAAGCCAAACAAGCTAGTTTTCCATAAAAACCTTTTCAAATTTTTTGCTCAATTTGCTAGTACAACGTTTGAGAATATCTTGTTGATAGACAATATGCCTCACAAGAGTTTGTTTAATCCTCCTTTTACTGCCATTTTTTTTTTGGCATTCTACAGGTCGCATAATGATGTTAATTCCTGCTCCAAACCATTATTCTTTATTTGGAATCTTTGCATTCGTTCAAAATGTAGGTTTATAAATTTATAAAGTTGAATCCTTTTGGTAGCATTACAGATTTGCTTATTGATAACCTTTGGTATGCAAAATTGATTGTTTCATGTTTTACAAAATGTGATGAAACTTTTTGTAATAGAGTGAAATCAAGATCTCTAAATAAAAGAGATGAACTATTTTATTTATTTATTATGGAATTATTATGTATGGATGGTTTATTACCTTGAATTTCGATGGGTGCATGTTTTATCTTTATTAGTTGTTTTTTTGCTTAATGTATTGGAGTCTAATGTAAGGGTTGTTCCACATGACTTACTCTCCCACAAGCGTCCATTAATTTTGATTTGATAATTGGGCGTTTCACAAACATATTGTTAGTATTTCATAAATTGTTTTAAAATTTGAGTGTAAATGGATGTGTGGCCACTTGGTGCCTCATGCACACAGTTTAGCAATACCCTTTTATTTCGATGACTTTTCTAAGTATCGTTTTTTCCCATCTGTTGTTAGGTCACTTTGTGGTCATTCAATGTTTTCTTGCATATTAGTATCTATATATCTAACTTATAAAATATTTATTATTAACACATGGACATTTCACTTTCAATTTATTACTGTAAATCTTGATAGCACATTATCCTTTCCCACATGTTTAATTAACTTTGTTGACTAGTTTTTTTGTTGTTTTAGTTCAATGTTTCTTCCAAGCTGACTATAGTGGTAAAAGGTAGTTCACTGCATTTGCGTCTACATTTGTTGTCTCTTGAGCCTAAAAACTTGTTGGTTCTCAACATCAAATGGAGTGTTGTGTTATTTCCCACCTTTGGCTATTCTCAAAGGGAATGCTAGAGTGTTTGGAAAAAATGTTGACAAGACCAAAGTGAAAGTTAGAGCTAGAGTGGAAAATTTTCTTAATAAGGCATTTCAAAAGTTTCATATTGCAATTTGGTCTTGTATGAAACTTGAAAATGTACTGGAAGTTCTTCCCAATGCTCATGCTTAAAAGTTCCTTGAATTAGTTGGGGGCATGAACAATGTTCCAAAACATCTAGTGAAATTTCATTCGGGTCCCATTATTATTTAAAGGATTTGAAAGGTGTTTATTATGTTTGCCATGGGAAAGATTATGGAAAGGAGGATCAAACATTGATGATCGACAATCAACCCAACAAGGTGCTTCAAAATCCAAATGAACTAGTCTTTTTCTTGAATCATTTAAGGGACAACTGTTGTCAAAGAATAAGGTGCAATGGTTGGACTTGCCATCCTGTTTGTGGCTTCCTTTGGTTGGATTGCCATTGGCCAAACGATTCAAGTTCATTATGACTTTATGGTTAAGTATTCTAAGCTTCATTTAAATTCCTCATCAAAAAATTATTTCTTGGTTCCTCCAGTATATGTATAATGATAATGTCAATGTTTGGAATAAGTAGCTTTCTTTAGGTATGTAATTTTAATCATTCCATTTCTATTTTTTCTTTTTCTTTTTTTCGCATTTTTGTTACTTTAATATGTAATTGTTATATGTTTTTATATGCAGTTGTTTTTCGGTTTTGACTTTTGTGTGGAGTTAGTTTAGAATATTGTTCATAGGGTATGTGATGTTGTTTACAACTATGAAAGGGAGAAAATGATGTTTGTTAGTTAGTTTTTTATTTTGAGATGGTGTCGATATTATTACATATTTGAATATGGGTAGTCACAAAACTTCTAACACTAGCAAGATTTCACATTGTGTTTAAAATTATCCACAAATTTAGAGTGCCCTTTAGGGTTTTTATACAAAGATTTTTAAAATAATGGATATTTTGTTTCAAGACCTTTGGAGAAATTAGGACAAGTGTTTTAACAACCTACTAACCACCTGGTGGTTCAATTAATTTCAAATTATCCTTCAAATTTAAGTTGTCTTTTAAGGATTTTTCAATAAAAAAATATTTTTAATACTTTATTTTTTATTGTCAAGACTTTTGGACAAATCAGTATAATTACCATTTTGACAACCTAGTGGCCACTAGGTCCAATTTGTGTCTAAAACATTTAATGAAGGTTGTTCAATTATATAATCTACAACATAAATTACTAAATTTCATAACTTTTTTTCTTGTTATGTAACTTTCTGAATTTTTTAATTGTTGTAACTTCTTTTCATCTTGTTCTAGGCCTAGTGGTAACCATGCTTCAAGGTTCATATTAGATTTTTTAATATTGAAAATGTTTGTTTGATTTATGTAAATTGTATTTCATTAATTCATCATTCAAATTCTTCTTTTTTTTTCTAAACAACCTACCATGGTGTCCTCAAGGTTTAATTTATATAACTTGGAATGTAATTTTGTAATTTTTCAAAAACTTTTTCCTAAAGGTTAACAAACTTTGTCTTAGTGGCCATTAGGTCTTTTATAATTGAAAGACTCAAAAATTTAAAATTGAAATATGTGTGTTGGCATTTTCAGAATTTTTTAAAGTCCTAAATTAATTAAATATGTGTTAAATAGTGATTTTAAAAATCATTTTTTGTTCGAAATATGTGTTTATATATATATATGTCACTTTGTCATCACATGAGGTGATGATTTAATGGTTAAAGCCTTGAAGTGTGGCCGAAAAGGTTGTGGGTTCAAACCTTATTTGGAACATTCATCATTAAGAAAATCCCAAGTTTGGGGATTCAGTGGCTTGTACAACATTGACTAACATAATCTGTTAATAATGTTAACCCCAAAAAAAAAACTTTTTTTTCCCAATGTTGAATCACATATCAAGGATGGTAGCATTTTGTATTCATCATTTTGGATCACCTTTAGTTCAAAAATATTAAAATTCCATAATGTCATTATATATTCATATAAATAATATAAATTTGCAATGCCACATCAACTAATTATAGCCTTAGTCATTTTAGTCATTTTAATCACTTTGGACAAGCATATTTAAACATGTTAGTCATATAGTTTTAATCACATTTGTGTAAAAAATGACCGATCTATTATGACTACAACAAATTTTTGTCCATTGTTAAATGTGATTAAAAATATGATTAAACTTAGTAAAAATAATTAGTTTAAAAACACATATTTATATTTATGTGTGATCATAATTTTGTATGTTGATGATTTGATTATGGCCTTTAATGATTTGAATTTGTTGAAAGAGACAAAGGATAATCTTTCAAATAAATTCAAAATCTAGTTGATTTACGTGAGATTGAATATTACTTGGGGATATAAATAAATTGTGTTTGATAAGATCAAACAATTTATTGGAACCAAAGCAAGTACATTGGAGGTATGTTGAGGCAATTTGAAATGGTTGAAAGTAAATCAATACAAATTCCCTTTATGACTAGAATTACAAGCTTTTGAAGGATATGGGTCCTCAAAGTGATGCAAATTTGGAAACAATGCGGGTTATCAGGTTTTTAAATTGAAAGTTTCATGTATGCAATGGCATGCATAAGATTTGATTGTTAACAAATAAGAGATCTACTCAAGTGCAAACATAAATATTTATTGAAAGGAAACTAAAACATGATGTTCACAACATGAAACATAACATCAAGAACTTTCCAAGGTTCTTGTCACATGAAATACACAAACTTGTGTAATGAATAAAAGAGGACCAAACCATCAATACCAAGGTATTTAACTAAAAGACCAAACCATAAATAACCAAACTAATATAAATAAATAAAGTAATTCAACCTTGTGAAATTAACCTAGTTACTTTCCTACTCCAGTAACTAATGAAACCTAACTAGTTGAGCTTGAATTATCAATACTCCCCCTCAAGCTCAAATCCACTTCTAGTACACCAAGCATTTTTCTAAACTTCCTTAGCTTTTGGGTCTAGTTTTGATCTCTTTTCATTAGAAACATGCACCTATGCAATGTAACCAAACACTTTGAGGTGTGAAATATCTGGTTTCTTGCTTGTGAATTTTTCTTCAAGTGTCATGCCATGAATTGCCGCTGTGGGTGTTCGATTCATGATATAGATTGTAGTTGTTACCGTTTCAGCCCAAAAGTAATTTGGCAAATTCTTCTCATTTAAACATGGCACATGTTATTTCTACAATGTGCCTGTTTTTCTTTTCAGCAACTCCATTTTGCTGTGGGGAATAACTACATGAGTACTTCCTTTGAATTCCATGCTCCTTCAAGTAGTCACTGATTCATTTGAAAAATACTCTCCCTTTCCATCGGACCTTAGGCAATTGATGCTCACACCCTTCTCCTTCTCCACCATTGCTTTGAAATTCAAAAAATGTTGAAACATTTCACCTTTGTGTTTCATGAAGTAGACCCACACCTTCCTTGTGTGGTCATGAATGAAACTCATGTAGTACTTGCATCCTCCAATGGATTCTATCTTTGTGGTCCACACATTTGAATGGATCATTTCCAAAGGTTTGGAACTTACATGGGTTGTTTGTGCTGGGAATGGATGCCTAACTTGCTTCCCCAATTAGCATGCTTCACAAACTTTTGACATCACCTCTTCTATTCCAAATTTGGGAAGGCCTCCAACAATATTCTGTTTCTCCATCAGTTTAAGACGTTAGAGATTAACATGGCCAACCCGCTTGTGCCAAATTCCAATGTCTCTAGCTCCTTTTCCATGTGTGAATAACATGAAATTCACCTCAGGCACGTTCACATCCAAGGTGAACATTCGTCCATTCCTTTCCCCTTTTGCAATCAATATGCCTTAGTTCTTCATGTCTTCCACAAAACATCCATTTGGGTTGAATGTCACCTATAAACCTTGTTCCACCATTTGGTCTACGAAGACCAAATTTTTTGTTACGGTTGGAGCATGAAGTACATCTTTCAAGTACTTTGTTTGCCCATATTGCATGGACAATGGCACCTTGCCAATTTGTGTGATGGGATGTGTAGTGTCATCACTAGTTTTCACAAACCCCGGTGTCTTCAAATCCTTTGTGTCTCTAAACCATTCTCCATGATTAGTCATGTGGTTTGAAGCTCCAGAATCCATATACCAAACATTGTTATACACCTCCTATCATTGAATTTGCCATGTGTTGCATCATAAACAATTACTCATCACCTTGATTGTTAATTGATGCATAATTCCTTTGTTGCAGCTTTCCATTTCGTGCATCATGCTCCTTTTGATAATAGTTTTTCGCTACGTGCCTAGGTTTCCCGTAGTAATAACAATTTGAATTGTTGTTTGGTTGTTAACCTCGATGACTTCCACCATGACCTCCATGACTTCCTCGACTTCCTTTTCCTCCAAAGTTTCCTTGTCCACCTCCATGAGCTTGACCTTCATGTTGATGATGTCCACCATGCAAATTTCCGTGTCGACTTCAAAATGAAGTTTTACCACCTCTACCTCTACTTTTATTAGTATTTGAGTAGAAAACACTTTCTTGTGATCCTCCATTGGATGAAGTACCAACAATTCTCATCTTTTCACTTATAAGTAATGTTATTAAGTCTTGGAAATCAAGAAATGTTTTTTGAATTACAATTGAAGTACGAGACTTGTTATCGTCTTTTCCAAGTCCATTCAAGGTGACGGCCATTAAAATCTTCATCATCTACAGGGGCTCCTATATATGCAAGAACATCTACAAGGTTTTTCACCTTTGTAGAATAGTCATTAATGTTCATCTTGTTTTTCTCTAGATTATGCAACTCTTGCTTGAACTGCATTTTGCGGGCTTGTGTATTGGTGATATACATTTTCACCAATGTATCCCAAGCTTGCTTGGGTGATTTTGCATCTTGAATATGCATAATCATGGAATCGGATACACTCATAGAAAGCCAATACAAGACTTTCCTTGCTTTTTCATGCTAAGTTTTATTGGCTTGAATTTGTTGTTATGTGGGGTTTTTTGGGAGAGGAGGTTCTTTCTCATCACCAGTTATGAATTCCCAGTAGCCTTTCCTCATCAAAAAATTCATAAACCTAAACTTCCACACTTGGAAATTGTTCTTGTTTAGTTTCTCAATTGCAATTTGAGAAAGATCGTCTACCATTTCTCAAAGCAACACTCAATGTCTTCTTGGGGTTTCACAAATGATTTTAATTCCTTCCTTGCATTTCTAGGATTGGGATTAGGGTTTTCGTTCCTTAGGTTTATAGGATTAGGGTTAAGGTTAGGGTTGAACAAGATGGACCTTGCATATGTATGTATGTCTTGAGTATTATATGAAATTTTATACTATACATGGGTTTTACATATATGTACGTATCTTGTATAATATTTCATATGGTATTAAGTACATGATTACATATCACACTTTTGTATGAAGGTCTTGATAATGTATTTGCGCTTCCCAATCTTCAAACTATTTCCTTCAAGTTCTCCCAAGTTGTATTTGCTCCATTTCAAAAAATTGTTTTGATGTTTTCTCAAAACAAACTTCCATCACAGCAACTTTGCAAAGCTACATCGCTCACATATGACCTTGGATCCATCTGAAATTTTGGTCAAACATGAAAAACTATGTCTACTACCTTCTTTCAAAATTTCAGCTCATTTAACTTCATAAAATGAGAGATCTTGCTACTTCCTTGAAGTCACCTCAAACTGGGACCTAAACACAAAATGACTTACAATTTGTTCTCATCAACTCCAAACTCCTTGAGATTTTGGGAGACACATTAGATGTATGTCTTCTATATCTTCTCAAAATTTTAGTTCTATTGATGATGACCACAAAGAATTATCACTTTCCAAAGGTGACTTCAAAACTGAAATTAAAACTTTAAATGCTTGGATTTCTCTCAATATAGATCCAAATGATATGAAATTTCTCTCACATATATATTCCTTTATGATCTATACGATCCCAAAACTGCAAATCCAAAAAAGCTCAAACAAAGAAGATATGACCAAAAAACCAAATTTGACACAAAGTTTTCAAAGGTTCATAACTCTCACAAATAATGTAAGCCATAGCCGAGGCTAGGTACATTTTGATGGGAATGTAACCCATAGCAAGCATGCTTCATAAGAAACATAAGTTATAATTAAGGTTCCAACATGAACATGAGGGGCTAAGCACATTCTAATGGCAATGTAAGCCATAGCCAGGGTTTTGAAAGGAACAAGAAAGGCCATATGCATTTTGACGAAAATGTAAGCCCTAGCTAGGGCTAGGCATGTTTAAAAAAAACTGTAACCATAACTAAAGTTCCAACATGAACATGAGGGGCTAAATGTGTAATCACAATAACACGTACCATAGCAAGTGTAACATTTGTTTGGTTTTTTCATGTTTTAAAGTCGTAATTTTATGATGTTGAAATTGTAAGATTTTTTTATATATTTGTATTTTTAATATATCATGTGACCATGTGAATTAATTTGAAATTAATCCAATGAGTAAAAAAATTAACAAAAACACTCACTATGCACTGTAATATTTGTTTTTAAATAATAAAAGGACTTGTGAATGGATTTGAAATTTCTTGAAACTAACATTTTTTGCCACATTTTTAACATAAACCTTAATAAAATAGTATGAAGAATTTTTCAAAGATGTTTTGAAAAATTATTTCAAGAATATTTTAAGAATATTTTTTAAAAAGTAGTCACAAAAGTAGTAAAAAAGCAGGCGAGTGTGGCTCCTGTTATCTCGTTTGCACCCTTAGTTGCATTGTGAAAGGGACATCTATCATAGCCAAGGAATTGATGGAAACAATGTGGGTTAGGTGTATTCCAAAATCACTGTTTAACAAAATCAATGTCCCAATATTGGGGATTATGATATTATTTATGAAAACACATAAATGTGTGCATATTGTGATGTAGATTGGGTTGGTAGTATGGATGATTGCAAATCCACATCAAGTTATGTTTTCTTATTGGGAAATGGTGCTTCAATTTAAAAAACATAAAACAAACCTCTATTGTTATGTCATCAACAAAAGTTAAATATATGGCAACTTCATAAACAACCAAGCAAACAATGTGACTTTCATCATTTTTTGAGAGCATTGGTGTTCCATAGATGAAACCTAATGTCATATATGACAACAATCAAAGTTGAATATGTTTATCAAAGAACCTCATCTTTCATGCTTACATGATGCATATTGGAATTCCTCGTCATTTGGTGTGAATGAAAACTAAAAAAGGTTTTGTTAAGTTAGTGTATTGGAACACAAAAAATATGGTTGTAGATATTTTGACCAAGGGATTTATGTTGACAAGAACGAATATTTCCAACACTTGATGGGTGTGATTAAGTGTGTAACTTGATCAATAGTTCATTGAATGCGGGTGTTAAATATCAACTTCTTAGTTACTTAAGTTATACATTAAACAAAGAGTATAACTTAGTGGTAACTCACTACATAAATTAACTCGACCCGTTGTCAATTTCCAACACCTATGATCACCATTTATGAATTTACAAATATGTTATTTTATCATGAAATCTTAACATCTTTATATTAACTTTTCAACAAATTTTGAAATGCATTTGAGATTCCAACATATGTTTCAATCCATTCATGATTTTAATTTAAAAAAACACTTTTAATGTGTCATGAGGTTTGATTTACACTTCCTTATGAGTTGGAAACATTGTGTATTTGACATGTAATCACATGAATGTTTACATTGAAGATTATATATTTACTTTGTTTACCAAGTTATAGTTGATTTACATAAGTTGTGTAAAACATTTGGCAATTTCTTTTAATTTACGCGAGAATGTACCATACCTAAAAGAAAAGGTGTTTTGATCGTAAGGACAACTTTCAAAGTGCAAGGTGCTTCCATATGAAGCCTAATTTGGTTCGACATTTGGACAAAAATGTTCATAACTGGAAATCTTGAGACCTTTAGACTTTTGCTTTCAGACCTTGGAACATCAAATTGAAACACATTTATGGGAATGTTTACCATACATAACATATGGTGCATGGATGCAATTATTGCACATAACCTTATGTTAGGAACTTGAAAACTATCACAAATGAGGAATTTCCAATATGCATTAGAGTTAAAACAAACTATAACAAAACCAAATTTAAACCTTGATCCTATAATTAAACAATACAATAATTTAAAACAAGCCCACAAAGTATGAAATGTTCAAATATAATTTCATTTTAAAACATGGAATAATTGGAAACATGAAAAGTGAACAATGTGGATGAAGTTCATTCATTGAAAATGAAATGTGAATGATGATGGATGGATGGTTGCAAGTTAAGGTGATTCATTTTCAACAAATACATTTTAACATTAAAATGTGTAAAACCTTTAAAAACTCAATGTTAAACAAAGATTTGGTGGTGATTAATAAATTAATGAAGTTTAGATGAATAAGAGCCCAATTAGACAACCTTTTGACATCTATGTTTTTTTAAAAATATCAATCCAAAAAAAAATGACTATAATAAAAAAAATTTGAAAATAAGGTCCAAATCTAATCATTCAAAAGTTTTAAATATCTATTCGTTGGTTTAGTGTTTTGTAATTTTTTTTGAGAATTCATGTTTTTTTTTCCAAGTGTATCACATATTGAGTTTTTAAAAGACATCTTGGGATGAAATTATATTGAAAAATACTTTTGAATCTTTATGCAAATTCAATACCATAATCCATTTGTATTGCATTTCAAAAGTCCATTGTTATATGTTTGATGTATATTTATTAAATTTCATCATTATGTACATTTTCTTATTCAAGTTTGCAATTTTAATTCATAAAATAATTTATCAAATTGATGATTTTACCATACATTTGTGGTATTTGGATAAAATACATTTTCTAAAAAGTCCAACATGACACACAAAATGAGTCACCATAATTTGCAACTACCTATATGAATTTCATCCATATAGATGAATTGCATATGTTGATTAAAAAATGGATAATGATGGAACATAATTAATTATAGATGAAAAGAATGGTCAAAGAATGGTCATAGATTAATTTCATCCATGAATGACGAATTACATTAAATAAAATATCATAGATTAATACAATTATAAAAATATTAATATTTTTTAATGACCTACATTGGGGTAGGTTATGGGATGTCATTTATGCCATGTTAATAGGAGCCAAAAGCAAACATAACTAGTTTTTATATTTCATGTTTTCATTTAATGGTTATTTAAATTGGTGTTGAAAATTTGAAGTTTGTTTATACAATAATATTCATGATATATTGTGAGAACATACAATTTTTTTTTGAATCAATCTAATGAATAGAAAATACCCAAAAATCTTTTCAAAGCAATTGTAACATCCTTTGGCATAATGTAAAAAAACTTGTGTCTAACTATTCTTGGCAAATTTTGAATATAAACTTGAACATTATGGTATAAGTAATATTTTAAAATTTCAAAATATTCTTGATTAAAAGTGATCATTTAAGGGGGCACTATCAGCTATTATTAAAATGTTTATATTAGAACCCACAAATGAAATTTGTTGGGATGTTATATATCCATGCCCAATAGATTGCTTGCTTTCTTTAAAATGCCCAAGTAGGTACCATACATGGCACTAATGCTAGCATTTTATAATCATAAAAGTGACATGCAAAAAATTTGAAAAAATTAAATATAATTTTCACATTAAAGAAATTCATAAAATGGCCTTATTCTTGGGTTTTCTTTTCACCCACTATCCCTTATTTCAACCTCAAACCTTACTATTTGTAAAATGAAAAAAAAATATTGAATCAATCAAGGGTGAAACTTCGTACCATAATATCAATGCACAAGATTCAAATTAATTATGATAATAATAAGCACAAAAATAACACCAATAATCAAAAAGCTCATTTAAAAAAAAAAAAAAACAGGGTGAAACTTAAATTACCACACAAATTCAATGTAATATGAGTTTCACCCTATTTTCATTCCATGTTTAAATGCAATATATTTTAAAATTATTTTCTACTAATTTCACCCCCCTAAATGACCAAACTCAGGGTATTAATTTTGTTTTCTTGATTTTACAAATATCTCTATCGTCTAAGCTACATTTTGATATTCAAGATTCACAAGTTCCATTTATACTATATTGACAAAGTTTGGTTAAACCAAAAGGAGGGTGCCACTTGTGACCTCCACCAAATTTCATTAACACAATGAAGCTTTATTTTCAAGTTGAAATTTCATAGCTATTTTAGTGTTAACATATTTGCAACACACCATTTGATTCAAATGTTACATTCACATATTTTGTTTATGCTGTTTTCTTGAGCTATTTTTTGTGTTGATTGTTTTGGGTCCAGAAACAAGTGGGCAAGAGGGATGTGTTGTGTTGTGGATGAGACCAAGACTGAAGTTGTGCTCTAGCTGTTGGAAAGATGTTCAATGCATTTGATGCAAGTCTTCCATCAATTCACTTTTGTGCCAATATATATTCAAATGATAAGATGGGCCTATTAGTAAAGAACCTTATGGTATTTTATCAAAGTTGAATGCTCAATTGTGATATGGTCATATGTTGTTTGTGAGGTTTATCAAATGTTGTTTGTGATCATGCCATATCCAAAATTTGAAATCACATTTGTCAATTTTGATGATGTCATCTTGTTCATTTGAGATTAGTGGACATGAATTTTGTGTTGGGTTTGAAGTCAACTTTGTTCTCTTTTGCTTTTGTGGGTTAGTGTATGTGAGGTGAATTTTGCAACTTGTGCGGTTGTGATATGGATCATTTGAGGTTAGTTCTTTATGCATGTTTTGTTATATGTTGAGTGATCTTTTGTGTGTTGGATTTGAGGTGATTTCTGCAACTTGTGAGATGTTGTCATGTGTTATTGATAAAAGTTTTAAAATGTATTGAAGTGTTTAGTGGAATTTGTAAAAAACGAAAATTTCTGAGTTTGTTTTAGTGTCTTTGTGCCCAAAAGCTTGTATATATGAGGGAGTCTCATTTGAAATTTTCAATTAAACTTTGAGATTTTGATTTGTTGTATCTCCATCCTTATGCTTGGTTATAAACATAATTGTGCATTAATTTCAAATTTGAGCAATGTGTAAAAAATCATCTATTTGCATTTGTTATTTTCTTTTTGAATTTATATGACAATCTATATGATGAATAAGGAATCAAAATCAAAGACTCGATGCTCCTTTGTGTCTATTTGAATACTAGTAATATTTTTAAAAAAACTGTCATTTTAATTATGATTGTAAACCCTAAATGCAACCAAAACTACATCCTTTTCAAAAGACCTAAACTCTTATGGCCGAAAACCAGTTTGGGGAATCAACATGGACATTATCTGGATGTTTTGGTAAATTTCAATTTTTCTTTGGAACCTTACCCAAAGGTTTCAGCAAATTAAGAAAATGCATTTAACTTGGTGTCCAAGGTTCTTTTAAAGGAGAGAACCACTCAACATTGAACATTAAGGTAGTTTATTGTATTTCATATCCCAAAGTTAGTATTTTTTAATTTTTTTTTTGGGTGATGGGTGTCTTATATTGGCCCATTACAAATTATATTAAAAATCAAGCTTTGGACAATCCTAAAATAGATATGTTGTAATCTCTTCCTTTGGGCTGGTTATATAGGTTACAAGGTTACAAGAGTGGAACTTATGGCAAAGGATATGAGATAAAGTGAGAAGCTATTGGGAACTTTGGGAATATATTGGGAACCCATTGGGAACTTGATGTGAGTAACAAAAATCCAACATCCCCACCCTCCCCCAAAAGAAAAGAAAACCCGGAACCCCTTTGGAATGCTGTAGCACTGCCTCATCACATTGGCTGCAAGAAACTTTTTTGCCTACTTGTGTTCTTCACAATTTTCGGCCTAGGCGAATGGACCATGAACTAAGGGTGTAATGTCGTTCCTTACCTACTTATTCATGCTTCTATTAAACTAGGGTACAGTAAACTAGAGTACCTATTTTTTATTCATATTAGTTAGTTCATGGGTGTGCTCATAACTTTTTCTTTTTTTTAATGGAGCCATATTGATTGGCCCATCAGCAGTTTGATCATTGAGCATGCACCAAAAGAAGCAGCTCTTTGGACCTGCAGTTGCAAAATAGAGCTCCTCTGGATGTCACCTTTTCAAATTATATCCATGGGAGCTGAACTTTGGGCAAACCATATGGGATAAAATTGAGGTGCTATTGGGAACATCCTGAGGAACGTCTTTGAGAACACATTGGGAACTTTAAAAATCCTTTGAGAACTTGATGAGAACCTCAAGGGAACACGATGAAAACACATTAAGAACAACAACAAATAAAATAAAATAAAATCCTTCTCCCCTCTCGCCCACCCTCTCAAAGAGAAAAAAACTGTCCATGAGTGCATGCTGAGCCTTCCCACTGGCTGCACAAAATTTCTCTTTCCAAAACTGTTCATTGCCATTTTTTGCCTGGGCTAATATCCCATTCCAAGAGCTGAGGTACCTATTAATTAGATGAAGTGCCTCCCAACTTGTTTTTATTTTTTTTTTGCAAAATCCGATTTGATTGGCCCAATCACTCAAAAAAACATGAAACTATGGAGGCTCCCCAAAATAGAAGGTTCAATTTTGAAGCATAGAGTTCCTCCCCTTTGGCCCACCTATCTACCTATGAAGGAAGGTAGTTTGTTTTGTTTTGTAGTTATGAGATCCACCGAACCAGGATGCTTCAGATCATGTCTTGGTGTCTTTGGAAAGCTCCTGACAAGGAGGGGTGCATAGGCTTAGTTCCATGACGTTTGGACTTTGCAATGCTAAAGTAATTGAATATTGAATGATTTCTTCACTGAAAATTAAAGTAAATCGTAGCTGAAAATTTCATAAGAATTGGAATGTGCCTTTGGTGTTGTTGGAAAGGTCTTGATGAGCAGGATTTAATGGAATTTATTTGGTAAGATTTGGATTCAGAATGCGGGAGATATTGATTTTTAAGTGATTTCTGCTGCTGAATATTCAAATAAATTCCAAATAACCAGGTTTTGGAAGGAAAAATCAGATGAGGACGTGGTAACACTTGGGCCAACAACACAGGCCACATATAGGTGAAAGGAGAACAACATTTGCCAAAGCATATGGGATAAAAGTAAGACCTGTGCTATGGAGAACATGTTGGGAACTTGGGGAACACAGTGGGAACATAGTGGGAACCCATTGTGAACTTAAAGGGAACATAATGAGAACACATTGAGAACCAGGGAAAAATGAAAAAAAACTCTGCCCAACCCCCCCAAAACAAACCTAAAAAGGAAAAAGAGCAAGGCACCTTGATTGCATGCTTGGGCCTTCCCATTGGCTGCATGAAGTTTCTCTTCCCAAAAGACTTTGTCACCATTTTTGGCCTGGGCTAATACCCCTTGCAAAGAACACCCTTCCAATTGGACCTTACCTACTTATTCATGCTTCTATTAATTAGTGATGGGGTGCACCCATTTGGGTTTTTCATAAGGAGCCATTTGATTGACCCATCACCAATTCACTTTTGGGGCAACATAGAACCCTAAATATGTTTCCCTCCCAAAATAGAAGCATGCTTTGCCATTCTTCTATTACACCCCCCTTACCCCCTCTCTCCAAAACCCCTCCCCCCAAAACCCCTTTACAACTTACATGAAAGTTGAACCACAGCCAAACAATATGGGATAAAATATGAAGTGTTATTGGACACATCTTAGGGAACACATTGGGAACTGGGCAACATTTTCAGAACCTGATGGGAACACCTTGGGAACATGATGAGAACATGGTGAGAACAGACCCCAAAAATCCTCCCCTCCCTCAAAAAAAACCCAAAAGAAAGAAAATACCCCCGCCCGCCCTTCTCATTATCTGCATGAAATTTCTTTTTCCAGAACAGTTAGTCACCATTTTAAACCTGGACTAATACCCCAATTATATACAGGGGGGTACTAATTTGGACCTTACCTAGCAATTTTTCAAGTTTATAGGTGCTGCTTGGGAAACAATTGACACTCTCTGGTGGATGAAATAATCAGTGGTAGAGGCCCAAATAGGAGGTGTGGAGGACAGGTGCTCTTAAGAAGGAAAAGCAAAGTTCAGAAGTCACCCGAGTTGTGACTTCTCAAACAGGCTGGCTCAGTTTGTGTTACTATTAAAATAATTTGATTATGAGACTCCACAGAAGGAATGTGCACGTCGGTCTAGGTAAAGCAGGCTGGTTCAATTTGTGTTACTATTAAAATAATTTGATTATGAAGCTCCACTGAAGGAATGTGCACATCAGACTAGGTAATTCATTAATAATTTTCATTTCATGATATAATTATGCGCTGTGCACCCTAAGTGCAAACAGATAGTGCAAGTTGTATTGCAGCAATAAATAAAGCAAAAGTTGAAAACAATATCAACTATTCAGGAGCATTCGCAATAGTTAAAAACACTATCAACTATTCAGGAGCATTCTTGCTTTAGTTTACAAAAGAAAATAATAAATTGTTTTCATGAAATAATTTGTGACAAATTTTATTTTTTCAAATTGTGAGAACATCAATCAAAATTAGTTTAAACAAAGTATGACGTTATCTAAAAATGGGATTATAAAATGAACAATTTTACACAAAGATAGTTGTTTTTTCAAATCACAAAAATATAAGCACTTTATATTGTATTTTTGGTGCCAATGCTAAAATAATAAGTACATGCTTTTCTGACATACTTCGCTTCTTAGATGTTTCCATGGTCCATAGTTGCAACCACCTACATTGGCACAAGTCCAAACCAATAGATTACTGGGCAAATCATGGTCTAAGTTTTAAGAGTAGAGAGATAATGTGATTCTATAAGTAGTGTTGTGATTCTATAAGTACACTACCCGGTCCTTATAACAGCATGAGGCTGAATCTAGTGATCTATTCGGATACATGGCAATTGTTGTGGCAATTTGACAGCAATTTGGAACTCAAAAGTCAAGCAGTTGCATCAAATTATAACACATGTCTTTGTTGCCTGGAAATGGTAATTAAGTACCCTCAATTTGAATATGACTGGATAAGACCTGCTCTTGGCATCAAATACACTTGGCTCTTGATGATGGAATTTTGAACTACATATCCAGGTGTAACCATGAAGCCAACCTTTGAAGTGGACTGTGAGAATTCTTCACATTGTGTTACAGTCAGTGCATCTAAAGGATCCATAAACTTTGCATCAAACAATGTTGAAGATTTGACACAAAAGATGGAAGCTGGAGGCGTAAATGTAAGTGAAAGCTTGTGAGCTCGCCAAACATGTTTCATAGCTTCCAGGAATTCCTCCACCAATGGTTCTGGCCAGGTATCCCACCATTGCAATTCATCATGAATCACTTGAAACTTTCGGTTACAGAACATATGAAAGTTGCAGTGATAAGCCTTGCCATCTGGATCAATGGCATCGGTAGGGTTTAGTACAGCCAGCTTCTGAAACTCGTCCCACGACGAAATCTGGGTTTCTTTGCGATCTGCAGAAGTTTCTCTAGTGTTCAGCTGCAGTCCATAGTTGTTGTCACTGCTGAACTCTTGAAGAACCACCCTGTTCACCCAGGCCTCAATCCCGTATTTGAGGTGCCAGCGTTTAGCAAATGAGGTGTTCGGTAGAAGCCTGCTGACCAGTGCCCCTATTGCATCCCTGTTCCCTACATCCATATTGGAATTTTCTAACGAGACGCGGGTTTCCCCATGCCTCACCAAGGAGGCACAAAAACTGCGCAAGAATGCCTTTTGACCTTGCACAATTTCTTCAAAAAGTGCTATGGTAGGAACCCCAAGACCCTTGGAGGTTTTGATGGGGATACTGATTGGTATGGTTGTCTCTTTTGCAAAAAGAGCTGCTGTGCAACCATTTGAACGTATTCGTGGTACGGATCTTGACCTCCTGATCAGATTGACATCCCTTTCACAAGCACAAGGTTTTATGCCAGAACCTGGGTACTGACTTACCTTTAGTGCAGTCCTTTTAGCAGAGAGTCGAGGGGCGTTTGCAACCCCTTGGCCATGATTTTCATTAATCTGTGTAGGAGAGGCATACGGAGAAGTCTCATCATCGTGCTGCAAACCAATCGACTTGAGCTCTTGGCAGATTGATTGAAGGTCAGCATACATTTGCTTCATGTCCTTAATTTCTTGATCATGTTGCTCCCGAAAACGACCCCACTCCACCTCCCAGTTTGGTGCAGATACTGGTTGAATTGACGTTGACCGTCTGAATGAGGAAAACCCCAAGAGACTTCCCATATTTAGCAAATGATGGGTTGATAATCAAATAGCATCAGATTGCATTTAGTACCAGAAAATTTTCAGGATGCACAAGGTACCTTGAAAAGATACCACTGACTGATTTGGTAAGCTTGCCAGTGAGGGATGAAGGGGTCACAGCCTGTTTGCTGCATGAGGCAGCAGCAATATGGTTCCCACTGACTGGTGTAGATGGACATGAATGTTCAGCTTCAAGTTCAATGCTATTTCGTGACTTGCACCCACAGCCAACATATGACACTTGAGGAACTTCAAATCTCCCTGAAAACGTAGTCAAAACATGCCACAAGTTTATTAGGTGCTTGCCCCTTATAGAGATATCTTTCCATGTTGTGATCACAGATTCTGCCCCAACAGCAACTATCCGTCAGGTTAGTTATGCTCACAATCACCTCAGAGTTCTACCGATCAAACTATGAACTGTCATAGAGTGAGCTTTGTCATTTTCTTCATGTGAACGTGTTCTTTTGAAATTCCTAAGAAAGTTCCTACACGTTAAATGCCCCCAGAGTTCCTAACATCGATTACCTTAATATTTTCATCCCATTGCAACTTTCCAATGAAGAACGCCTGTCTATGCCGCAAATAACAAGGCTCCATTCCAATGGCTTTTCATTAGGCTGTTGCTTGCAATGTGTATAACTGTGGTCACAGCAACCTAATGGAAAGACACCCTAAGTCTTCCCATATTCCCCAGTCCTATAGGGTTCTGGGTTTAGGATCTAGGTCATATATGATGAGCTCTCTTTCTGACTTACGTCCTTGAAGACCTGGGAACATTTCGCATACAGAAGTGCATGCAAGTATCCGAGTATGTGTGATGGAATCTGACCTCCAATTTGCGATCCATCGATGGTTTTCCTTCTCGATCTGTGAGTTGATTTCGACCGATCAGAGCGAGAGATTGTACCTACGTCCCTCATGTCATTTCTTGTCAGATTGGATCCCAAATGTCTTGTAAAAGAATCTTCTAGCTTGTCCCTAGTACGATCCCTTCCGCTCATGCGATGTGCCTTGTCTCGAGTTGCAGTCTGGGCACTGTCAAGGCGTCCGCCGACTCCTTGTTGCGATTTTAGCATCTTTGCAAGTCTGCGGATGCCAAGCCAAATAGAAACAATTAACTTTACAGAGCTGTAACCACTGTCTCCATTTTTTGGGAACGAAAAATCTTCCCAAAGATAAAGATGTGCGCAGACCAAATTGGACAGCCATGGAGGCACAATTGCAAACGTTCTGACGACGTTGATGATGACATGATTTCAAAATCGTTAAGGTCTTTGCATGTTTGGACGTCTATGAAAAGCTTGGACTGCTCTCAGAAACGACGAGGCGGAACCATCATTTCAAACAACTTAGATTCGGAAGCAAATTGCAAAAGCAGATTTCAACTTCAGACATACCACGTAAATTTTCTCTCGCTTCTCTTCTCCCGCGTTTAAGGCTTGTAATCTATTCAACCTAGAAACAGGAGATGAGTAAATCAAGATCTGGTCTCAAGATAACAAATTACGCCTCCCTATATATGCATCGTACTCGCAAAAACCGCCTTCCTACAGAAATATGATCGTCTCCAGATGCAGAAGCCCCGGTCGTAGAAATCCTTGTTGAGAGTACTTGACCAGCTGTTTCGTTTTAAAGCATTTGATTGTCTTTTTGCTGTCGTCTCACGTCGGAAATATGCGATCCGCTGACAATGCTACACTAAGTACTGTGATACGTCGTGGAGACCTGCACACAAATTTCCTTCACTCTTGCCTCCAGTATAAAACAACTCTAACAACACGGTTCCACGCTATAAACATGAGGACAATTCAAAAATCATACACATGACAGGCCGCCGTTAAAAAGGAAGATTTGACTTACAAAGAGAAACGAGCTTCCAAAGAGCAAACCAAGCCTGGAATGCCACAACGAAAGACGAAGGTGATCGATCGAGCACGTACACCTGATGGCTGTTCGTGCAGTGCACTCCGACGTTCGCACCAATGTAGCCACTGCAGCAAAGACAGCCGATCCCCGCCGTATCTCCTCAATTTTCGGCACGTTCGTGCGTGCGCATGGAATTATAATTAGACTCCCGAGGAGGAAAAACACGACACTCCGAAAATAAATGACAGAGAAACGCGGATTCGTAGCCATGGTTTCCTTTCAATGAAATGTATTTATTGGCTCTCCCTTTAAGGGAGAGACTACCCAAAAGATGGTGCCCACCGAGTCACCAGGTGTTACTGTGTGAACTCTGTGAGTTCATTTTTTGGGAACTTCACTGACCATTTTCTATTAGCCCTGTCATTATCAGCGTTTTTTCTTTCCAAGATAATTTGTAGTTTTTTGGATTGAAAACTTTGGAATTTTTTAAATGTAAATTCCTAGTTTTCTGGAAGAAAAAAAATGGCCAATTTTTTTGTATGAAAATTTTGTGAAAATAAAAACATGGTCTGTATATGTCTAAGTGTTCTAATATCAGTGGAAAAGAATTCACAAATATATAAGGTCTAGGATTAATTAAATTTTATAACAAGCGGTGAATGAGATTTTTTTAATTTGGACCTTGGATTGTTTTGAGGTGTTCTCTTTAGACACTTAAATGTTACAATAGCCTTATAGGCTTGTGCCCATGAGTGAAGAAAAAATCTGTGTCCAAAGAGATTGTTCAGATCAGTGCTTTTGAATTCTTTTAAAGAATTGCATTAGTGAAAGCCCATAAGCATGTCTTTTGCGTGTGGCCCTGGAGGCTGGGGTGTCTATTGCTTATACCCTTTTTCCTTTAAGGCTCTGTCCCCAGACAGGTCGGGGACAGTCACATCAGGTGCAAGTTTTGGTGTTTTACCATACATTAGCATTCTTTGTTTGCGACTGTAAAACGAAGCGTCAGTAGGTGTGCGTTTTGCTTCGTTTACACTGCGTTTAGTTCCAAGTTTCTTCACTTCCCCCTGCAAGGAGGTAGCGAATTTTGGGGTCTTGGTCGATATTCAGTCTGTGTACCAGCTCGTATTGGTTTGAGTCCCCATGAAGAGATTGAAATCATCAAAGCTGATGGAGAACAGTGGTGAGTCTTCAAAGACATTTTAACTCCCGGATAGACTGGTATCAGTTCATAACCTTGAGATGGAATTCACTTCAGACTAAGGGTTTCGTCCATGGTTGTTATGTAAAAATTGATAAGAAGTCACACACTGTTAACGGGTTTTCCTATTTTTATTAAGTTTTTTCAACTTCTGATTTTTTTCCAGCAACAAGTTCTTAAAACAGCAACAGGTACATTTAAATTAACAAAACTAAAACTAATTACAATTCCTAAACTAACATGTACACAAATTACTCAAAGCTTCAAAAAAGTTGACTGAAAATAAAATGCTTCATGTTTCAAAGTGAAAAATAAAAACACAAAATCAAAATGAAATCAAAGGTCTCTTCTCAAACATGTTTGTCCATCTAGTCTTATACTAGCTAATTCAAAAATAAAACAATCATGACTAACTATTAAAACAATCATTAGCCAATACTTAAACTAACAATCCAAAATTTCAAAAAAACTACACTATGTTTTACTACTTGTTCAACTACCTATTCTACCACCTATTCTAAAAACTACCAGTTGATTACCTGCCAACCTATCTACTAAACTAGTATAATATTACCTATCAGGTTTAGTAACCAGTTAGGTTAAATAATAGGTTAGATCAAATGTTAATTTTAACAACCTACCTAAATCTATAACCTATTAGATCACCTATTATTAAATATGGGTAACATTATCCCCTTTTGAAAACTACATTTCATCCTTGAAATGTTAGCTCAAAGTCCTAAATTAGCTTGATCTTTTGCAACCGGTTGGTTGATGGCTCCTTTGACAAGTTCAGCACCTACTTCTTCCACAGATTCAACTTGACTCAAAATCTAAAGGCCTATCACTACTATAGTCTTCTGTGGATCAAGTGTTTTTTCGAAGGTCGTTATGGGTGTTGTGAATATTTTGTAGCATGCAGGGTACTTGAAATCAAAATAATCTCCTAACTTATACCTATTTGGTGTGGGGTAAGAGGTAATTAACAAATTAGAATTCCAAAGGTTCTACTATACTATTTAGTTAAATAAATGAAGGATCAACAAGTTCAACCTATTCTTTAACAAATTTTTCACTACCTCTCACAAGTTCATTAGAAACAGTGGTAACTTGACAAGTATGGTAAAAGTTTGAACAAGTAAAGGTATTTTAACCAAAAGAGAGGGTGACAAGACGAAACAACAAACTTGACTCCCAGAATGGGTCTAAGCAGAGTGGTCTCCCTTCTGATCTTCCGAGTCAAACCATTCTCTTTGACCCTTTCTCTCCAAACTCATCTCAGAATATTTCTACATGCATTCACTGATCTTTGAACAAGAACAACTCATACACTCACAAATCAGCGGAACAGAATACCAAATTCAAAACTTACACCTTGCCTTTCATGAAAATCTCCAGACAGCACAATCTTTCTGGATCCAATGTATTCATCAAAAATCAAACATCTATTAAGGTATGGCCTTTGAGGTCAGAGCTCTCGGTGTTCACTCGATCCTTTGAGCCTCTAACCCGATCCCCCACAGAATGCAACAATGCATGTTTTCCTTCACTTTGCTGGACTAAAAACCTATGATCTGATTACCCTCGAGTCCAAAATGTAATCTGAAAGCACCTGACTCTGAACAGTCTATACCACGCTTGCTAATGCTACTCGAAGAGACTGACTCTCATGCAAAATGATTAGCAACACTACTAGTCTCAAATCCTTTCCACATTCTCACTCGATATACTCATTCTATCCACCTTCAGGATTTCCCCGTTGACCTCTAATACTCACTCAGACCACAGCCAACATCACAGATGCAAGGCACTACAACCCAAGTCCCTCATCCCTAATACTCACTCTCCTTGACATGCACACCCCTTCTAAGGCTCGAATCCCTCAAATCCTCATCATACCTCGACACTAACCTTTCATAAATCCTTTACAAAGCTACCTGGCCAAGCTGCTGGCACAACGGAAAAATACAATAACCAGCCAAGTTCTGCCAAAACCAGCTCTCTACCTCTCTCTCTCTGTCTCACATCTACATTCCCGATCAATTCATCTGGACCTCCACAGCTATCAGCCCACCACCACCTTCTGTCCTCTTCCCGCCCTCGTTCCTTCCACCTTCCTTCATCAATACAGCACCATTCATCACCATCATTCGCGCGGCCTCCTTCTTGCACTCCATAACACCCCTACCAAGAGAAAAGCCTCCCCATGCATTATTTGCAACAATAATGGAGAGATTCTGGCTGCAAAAATGACTGCTAATAAACAAAAAGCAAACCTCAAAAACATGTTGTGTTCACACCAGTGAAGTGACCTATTGTTTGGTCACATATGTAACCCCTCGATTCTTAAAAAAAGCTGAGACCCTCAGCTTCACTCAATCTGGTTGAACATGATAGATTTGAAGATCCCTACGAGATCTTTCCCACTGATGTCCATCAGCATCCTGGATGATGATTATGCTGCCTTCTTCAAGATCATAGTTCCCTTTCCCATTTGCATGCCCAATGAATTGGTACGGACCTTCCCAGCTGGTAGCCAAAGCTTTCTTCTTCCCTAGTTTCTTCATTTTCACCATTGTTTCACTTGCAACCAGACCTTCAAAAGTCTGCTTACCTTTTCTGCCATCATAGGTCTTCTTTTGTTTCTTCTGTGCTTGTTCCACATTGAGCAAGACATTCTCGTGGATGCTTGCTATAAGCTTCACCTTCTGT
>Ga0209611_10000857_pt1 | contig 48601 bp, 27 predicted proteins | sample S1TSphgellanicum_3_FD_187693 | JGI IMG/M metagenome (GOLD analysis project Ga0209611, IMG submission 187693) | Host-associated microbial communities from peat moss isolated from Minnesota, USA - S1T2_Fc - Sphagnum magellanicum MG (SPAdes) (version 2) | ecosystem: Host-associated > Plants > Peat...
TGATCAACAAATAAAACCAAAAACCAATAAAGAAATCCAGAAGTAGAACCAGGAACACAAGCACATATATGAAGGAATGACACTAACACTTTTAAGAAAGAAACATGCAATGAGAGTGGGAACCCCAAAAAAATGTGGGAGCAAAACCATGACTTGAGAAGAAAATAAAAATCAATAGCCTTAATGCACACAAATCTTCAACACCAAAATTTCAAAACATTTGAATGATGAAGAAAAATGGGGTCCAAGTGAAAACTTGGGTTTTTTTATCTATATGAAAATAAGTTTTACCTTTCCATTAAAGATGGGCATTGAGCAACAAGTGCCATACTACTTTAAACCTAAAATCTAAAAACATTGGATTCCTTCAAAATCCTTTAGAAGCATACCAAAAAACTCTTACTACCTATAATAAATAATATACTCTAAAAACATGCCATAGGCATCTTCCATTACCATGCTCATGCATCAATATTTTAAAAATACATGGAATGCATGGTTTTCAAAGTCTTGGTTTTCACTCCAATTACAATTGATGGTTAGGATATCATAATAGTGATATGATATTCACTAGTGTTCATTGTGAAACTTAATTTGAACCCCTAGTTGGTTCTCACAATTTTTTTGTACTAGCCCAACATTAATATTCACAATTACATGAAGATGCACAATAATGGACAGAAAAACACCAACCAAACTATGGAATGAAAGAAAAATAAACAAGTCATGTGGATAGGTTCATGGCCAACCCCAAATTTAGATACCACTACCAATATTCATGGTTTTTGAAACATTTCAAGTTTATTAACTAATATATTTTGACTAATGGACATGTACATTTTGACTAAAGGCTCAAGGCTATAATGGGATGTGTATTTTTGACCAACTTAATTAAAGTGATTTTTTTATTATTTATCAAATTGAACATCTAATCAAGTTGAACAAAAAATTGACCACCTTGATCAAAATATTCAATGGGCTTTAATCAAGTGAAACATTTAATCAAATGGACCCAAAAAAATGACATCCTTACTCAAGATGACTAATGTTTTATAGTCAAATAAACCCAATGTTAGCTAATAAGCCTTATTGCTAGTGCTTAATTGAGGCTAAGTAAGTAATTAGGCTACACACTTACATATAATCCTATTACCTACATATTTCCTACCTACAATTACCATCCTACCTCCTACCTACCATCCTATAACAACCTACCCACCCAACCACCAGCCAAACTCCCTACCTACCTACTTCCTATTTTTTACCTCCTATCTAACATCCTACATCCTACCTATATACCTCCAAGTTACCTATTAATTACCTAACATTCCTACTTACCTACATAAGTGGTGTACAAAAATAACATGTTAAATAACAAAAAATTGAAAAAAATTATCACCTTATGAAAGCATGGTCCATTGGTTAAAAACTTAACTTATCGTTATGAAGGTGATAGGTTCAATTCTTTATATTTGTGACCTATGTGAACATGCTTAGGGGGCTATGTTAGGTACGTTGGCTACTACATTAAAAGAAAATTATGGATATACAATTGGCTTTTGCAATTATTTTTTAATTATAAGCGACATTTGCAACCAAAAATTCCTTAGTAACAAAATGACAAGTTGTAACTAACAACTAGTTATAGGCAACATATGTTTTGAATGTTCTATTATACATGTTCATGCGTTGTCCTATGTTATATGATGATTGTTGAAGCAATAATTTTACAACTATTTTGGTACCTAGGCTAAATTACTTACCTCCCTATATACCTACCCTATTATGTAAATGAATCATCAATGGACAATATGTGACACCTATGATCACCTTAGGTAACCTACATAACACCTATGTTAAGTTATGCCAATGTGGCACCTAGGCTAGCTTAGCCCAATGGCACTTAGCTTAAGATAAACCACGTGGCACTTAAGTTAGATTAAGTTGTGTGCCACCTAGGCTAGGATAGGCCACATGGCACTTTTGTTAAGTCATGCCATGTGGCACCTAGGCCTAGGATATGTAATGTGACACCCGTGCTAGCATTAAAAGAAATTTAAGAATTAAATAATATTTTTGCAATTATAATTTAATCATAATGTACACATGTGACAAGATATTTTGTGATCACCTTGGATAAAGTGCCATAAGACATTAGTTGTATAAGACACCACATGCATAGCTGGTCAAACAAGTAGTTGCATATGGTTGCAATTACAATTTTTTTTGCATCCATTGCCATGGATGATTTAAATATAATGTGGAAACTACACTTGCAACTATATTTGCAACTACACATTGTGACTACTTGTGTGACTATCATTTAAGTAATCACATGATGCCATGTATACATTGATTTATGATTTGTGATTTCACCACATGGTAATATTATCAACAATTGTGGCCATTAAATTTATATTATCCAACATTAGAATAAAAATATCATTTTGGAATTGTCATATGTAATTCATTTTTAGTTGCATGTGATACATGCAACTACTAGACCCCGTAGTTGCATAAGAGAAATTACACACAACTAGTGGTTGCATATGACAATATGTAAATAGATAATATATATGGTATGAATTTATATTTTATAGATTTATATTATTCTCCAAGGGTTGCCTATGGTGACATGTGGCATTCGAACCTTATTTCAATATTCATCATTAATTAATAAATTAATGACATCTTGGCCATCCAATAAAAATTGTGGATGGGATTTTGACACATTTCCATTTGTGAAGGCCAATTATATGGTGACACATGGAAAATGTTTAAGCCCATTGATTATTATTTTTTAATTAATTCAGTAAGTAGGCCATAGGTAGGTTATAAGAATATTGAACATTTGGGATGAGCAAGTGAAAGAAGTTCAACCCTAGAGGCTAAACCCAAACACAAAATTAAATTATTTTAAACCTACTTAGTTAACTTAACCTTACTTATATAGTGTGCACATTTGGAAACCAAGGCAAAAGATATGGGATAAAAAATTCAATTGTAAGTGCAACCAATGTAGTTGCAACCTACATGCAAATATTACATGCTACCTATGCCATATTAATATAGTTTACCTACTAGCAAAGTTAATCATATTATAACTAATATAATTAAATAGTTAATAATAATATAATGTGTTGATAATATTATTAATTGGTTAATAATATAAATAAACATAACTAAATTTTAATAACTATGATTACCTACTTGGGCTCCATGTTGCTACGCACTACCAATGATGATGAAATGACAAAACAGAAATAAAGGTTTACATTTGAAAACTTTGTTATTTTTAGATATACATAGGATTCAATTTTTTACAAATACCACCCAATTATCATCCAAGGGGAAATTTAATAAACCACCCCTATTTTAAATTCATTGAAATTTTGGAAGCAATTAAGGTGGATAAACATTAAATAAACTAAGCAAGTGGGGATTAAATCCTTGGATAAGATATTTAAAGGAGAAGTTTTTATTGGAAATTAACTTAATTTCAAAGAAAAAAAAACATGTTAATCTCTTGAAATAATCTCAACATATTCAAATGGAACAACACATATTCAAATGAAATAACAAATATTCACATTTGTATGAAATTGCATGTAAACATGTGTATGAAATTGGAGAAACACACAATTTCTTTTTGTTTTTGGAAAGGACACAAAGATTCCAAAAGGCATTGAAGAAAAAAAAAATTGTTTATCTTTTGATATCTTAGGATCCATAAGGACATTTTGAAACATTACAATTTGTAAAAAAATTATTAAAAAAAATTCCCATTTGGAATCGACCTCTAATAAATTTGTAGTTTGGAATTTTTTTTTTTGTACAACTTATAGATGTAGCCCATCCCACCTAATCTAGCTTTGATGAAATCATCATCATTGGAATAATAATTAATAATCAATAATTTTATAATTTTAATACCTAATTTAAGTTAATAGTTAATTTATGTTAGTAATCAGCTTAGGCTAAAATACTTATAAACAAATTAATATAGCTTACTAGCCATAAATATATTACCATAATTAATAACATAGTTCAAATTATAATTATATTTATTGAAAAAAATATTGAAAATTGGTAATGATAATAAATATTCAAATATTAGTATTTATTAATAAGTAATAATATGTAATACTAGGTTAATTAATGTAACTTACTAATTAGTGTAACTTACCCCACCATTGGTGTGCAAGTATAATTAATATAATTAATTAATTAATTAATTAAAATATATTAATTATTTAATAAAAATAATTTTCATTAGTAACCAATTATAAGTATAATAATTATTTTGGCTAAATTAATTTTGGTTTAATTATCCATGGTTAAAATATTTTAAAAGTTAAATTAATTAGTTAATTAGCCATGTTTAGTTTATCCATAATTAATTTAACCTTCTAAATGGTTAGTTTAATCAAGGTTTAACTTTAGTTTAACCTTGATTAATTTGAATTTAACCTAGGTTTAATCATTGTTTTCCATTGGGTAACATTAGTTAGCATTGGTTTAGCTTTAGCACTAAAGGTATAAAATTACCTTACATAACTTAGGTAGATATATTGAATGTGTTAATGTAGTTATGTATTAGCTTAGGCCATGATTTTTATAACACATGTCCATTTTGTACATTAGTAGTTGCATGTTAGTTGCACATGCAACCATATGGCTCAAAAATTACACAGTACCAATTTTGCAAATGACACCTAATTACATGCAATTGCATAATGATGAGTTTCAAACAACGTGAATTCTATTAATGCAACAATAGGTGCACAATGCACATTCATTAAATTACATCTGGCAACATACCACATGTTGAAATAATTCAAAATTTTATTTATTTTTTAAAATTGTTGCCACATGTCAACATACCATTTGCTAGATGAATTATGAGTTTTCTATCAACAAATGCCACATATCATTACATTTGTACACATCACAAAACAAATTGATCGGAATTTTTTCACCACATAATTAAATAATTTATTACCATATGGCATCTTCAAAATGCATTTAAGATTCAGGATGTAATTGTATCCACTAATGTTGGGTGGTTTTTTAGATATATGGGTAATAACTAGTGGTTCTAATTATACGAACTTTACCTTGACCTTGATTTTTATTTGAATACCCAAACAAGAACCTTATCTTAAGACCCATCGTATTTTAAGATATAGGTTCAACCCTAAAAGTGAATGGTTGTCATTTCCAAAACCTTACATAAGACCCTACACCGGTGGGTGTTTTCCCAGCCTAAATTAGGTTTAGGGTTTTGGTTCCTTTTGAACGTTGCATGTCACCTTCCATCACTCCCTAGACAGCAAACTTTCTCTTTCATGTGACAATGTTCATTTATTTTTTCCTAGCCCTATTATTCCTTTTGTTGCATATTACATTCCATTGACATTGTTTATGTTTGTGGTGGTTACTAGTTTGCTACATTGTTAAGGTTTTTGTCACATTGCCATTACCAAGTTTTTTGTTCTAACTAGGTAAGTATCTTTCAATTATTAACCTTTGTCAACTTTTTATATTATTTATTATTATTGAAGTTTTTGTTATTGAGCTTGTTATTAAGGTTTGGCTACTAATTAAGCATGTTGTTGAAGTTTCTACTATTGAACTTGTTGTAGAATGTTGGTGTTATCATATTGATAATCACAATGGTCATGATTTTGCTTAAAGGTAAGTTTTCTTTCTCCTTAGACCCGTGCCAAATTTCAAATTGTAACACCACAAAATTTTGTTATGTAATAAACTAACGGGCATCATCATGGTGATCATCCCACTAGTGGTTGTGTCGCACCTTCTTTTTTGCTACAATATTACATCAAGTGTCGTCATCATGTTCATCATGGTGGTTATCATGTGCTACAATTGATCATAGGTAAATAATTTTATTTTTTAAAAAAAATCTTTCATTCAATTTTTACATTAGGTTAGGTTTTTAGTTTTTTAGTTTCTACTTTTTGCCATTGTAATAGTTGTGGGCTACAAAACATCAATTGTTTTGGTGTCATCTTCATGGTCAATCCAAAGGTCTTGTGTGTTGTAACTTGCAATAAATCATTAGAACTAGTCATCACAAAGGTCTTATGTGTTATAGCTTACAACATAACATCAAAGTTGTCGTGGTGTTTTCATCATGGTCATCATGATGGTGATCATGTGCCTACAACTTATAGCAGAACATTTTAGTTGTTGTGGTGTTGTCATGGTGGTCATCACAATGATAATCTATTCATCGTCGTTGTGTGTTGTAGATGTTTGTAAGTAAGTTTTTTTCTCTCCATCACCTTTTTTTTAACATTAGTTGATTGCATTGGCAAGGTTTTTGCCATCATGAGGGGCATTGCATGTTGCAACTTGCAAATAATTTTTATTGGTATCATTTTTTTCTTTCTTTCATGAATTTGTTACTTGTTACATTAGCAAGTTTTTCACCATTAGCAATTGCTTTTGGAGTAACCCTTGGTGATGGATAGGATGTTATTGAGTTCTATAAGCTCTATGTCCTTTTTTTGCAAATAACAATTGATAAAACAATTATAAAGATGTTTACATCAATGGCATCCACAAGTGCCATAGAACATGTCTAGTAGTTATTTCAAATGCCACACAACTTGTAACAATAATAGTTTCATGTGATCAAGAAAATGACATTGATTTTATGTCTCAATCTGAAATTGAACTTAGATCATGAGACACATCAAATGTTGACCTAGATGCAACTTGTGAAAGTTTACTTCCAAAGTTGGAGCCAACCAAAATTTGTGGTCTCCTAGTCATTGATCATAAACCTATTGGGTTTTTTTGTGGTGAATAATGGTGTAGCAATGAACATTTGTAACCCACAGAATGTGGTGTTTTGTTTGTGACCTTACTCAATTAGAACTCATTGATGTGCAAGAAAACACAAAAGGATTGTGAGTTACAACAAAAACCATGGCATAAGTGCTTTGAAAAAAACATGTTTGTCATGAACATCCAAATTTGTACAAGAAGTGGGGTTTGTTTTTGTTGTAGAAGGTTGTAGAAACCCAACTTAATGAAGACAATGGACAAAGAAGAGGAAAATTGTTCCCCCTTTTCAAATCACATATTTTTTTAGCAGCCAACGGCCTTACCACAAATCAAATCTTTTATAACAAGCATTTTTGGCACATTTTGTTTTATATGTTACAAAGGGTTATCGATATTTGTCTTTTGTTGAAAATCCATGGATGTGGCATTTGGTTTTGCAACAATGTGGGCATTTACAATTTTCATCTCATTACCAAATGGTGATTGAAGTGTTCCCAATTATGGTGGAAAAAACTAAGGAACATTATTACAAAACATGTCCCCTTCTTACATAGTTTAGGGTTTAATTTAAACATTTTGACTTATGTATTGACTTCTATTGTTTATTGTTTTGCCTTTTAGCTAACATGCCCATTTGTAGGGTCATGTTTTGGGCATGACATGTCAAAGGTGGTCCAATATGCTACTAACAATAATAAAATTTATGTTGGATTTTTAGAGGTGAGTTTTGAAAAACATTTAATCCTCGTTGCAAAAGACCATTACTTGGACAAAACAATGTGGTAAGGGGCGGCATGAATGGAAATAATCTTATATTGTTGCAAGATTGCTTGCCAAAATGTCAATAATTTTGGTGAAAAAATAGTTTGTTTATTAAGTCATCCTATTATATTGAAGAAATTATAGTATTGTAATGTTATCCCCATTTGTTACGGATGACAACAATCTATTAATTATATTTTAGAATGCCAATATTTCAAATGTGCTATTATTCAAACCATTATAAATACACTCATTGTGAAACTTTGTGTCCTAAATCAAAGTGATGGTTATTGGTTGTTATCATATGCATTTGATTTTGCCTTCACCTTATACATTGCCATGCAAGCTAATGTGGCTAAGGTCCAAGCTTTAAACCAACCATTAATTTGTGGGGACTTTGATTCAAAGTTGTAGGAATTCAAGTTAAGGATGATGATGCAAGTCATCAATATTTTTCCCCCATTTTTGGCATTTGCTTTAACTTATAATCAAGCCAAAACCTATAACATGTTGGCTATCATGTTCAACCCCACTTTAAAAACATGAAGGTTATACATGATGCTGTGGGCAATGCACATGCCATTCAAATTGTGATAGATTATGACATTAATATTGTGTGCCATATTTTTTTATGGGTGTTTTTTCATTAAAACCTTGTTAGGCGAACATCGGTAGATCAACTCATAGTAATTGAATTTGATGACTTGTTTTTTGGGTAGATTATATCAAATGATGATGCAATCGTGTCCACATTGAAGAATGAGTTGTAATTATATTGGTAGTGTGACCAATTGAAATTGAAAACCTTATAATTTGGTGGGCAAAACATGTTTTGCAATTTCCCATGGCTCTTTCTCGTCAAATATTTAACATTATGGGATCAAAAATTGAAATAAAATAGGTTTTCAATGTTGCAAAGGGTCATCACTAATGTGATATGATCTAAGCTTGGGATTGAAAATTTAAATTGACTCATTCTCATCATTAATAATTGGCTTAGTGATGCTCATGTTGGATGCAATGGACATGTGGGGCTTAAAACCATGGCTTAATTTTTGGAAAGGGATTTTGCTACAATTGAAGAACACAACAAATTAATTGAATAACGAGATTTCTTTGAAGAAGATTCAAAATTTGATTTCATTTGGTTTCACATTCAATTTTTTTCTTTTTTTTAATGTTTTTTTTTTTTGGTAAACATTTTTCTTGAACAAGAATTCTAATTATGTTTTTCTTTGGTGCATTTGTAACATTAAAGTTAAGGGTTGAATACATGTTTTGTGTTATAACACATGGTATTTCCTTACCTCACATTTGTTATTGAATTTCTTACGATGAAATGGATTGAACCTAGGAATGGCCTTATGGTCTTCAATGTGGGTTCATTTAAGGCTAGAAGTTGTGAGGTCTTTTGTATTAATTATGTTTTAGATTGATATGTGGATGGTTGAAACTTGAAACCTTTTGTGAATCCTATTGTTCATACATGCTGCAATTGTTGTCTTTTTGTAAGTGTTTTTGAACATGTTCATAGCTTTAGGAGATCAATGTTGTTATATTTTGCAAGTCATATGTGTTCATTTGTGGCTAGATTTGTCCTTAATTTTTAAGGTCAGTTGTTGATTATGTTCACTTTCTAGTTGGATTTGTCCCTATATTTTAAGGCCATTTTTTGATTGTGTTTACTTGTGGTTGCATTTATCCTTGGATTTTAAAGTAAATAAAGTTGATTTTATGTGATTGGAAGTATGTCTAGTCCATTTTGTTATTAAATTTCATGTGCATTAAGGATTAAATTATCGTTTGTATTATTCGAATCATATGTTTGTTCAATTAAATTGATCGTTTGTTTAATGGTCTATCCAATATTAAATGCCCAAAAGCCCATTTTTTGAAGAAATAAATTGTTGCAAATGTGCATAATGAATGGGCATAAAATACATAATTGTTGCAAGTTAGATTTAATTCCATTTATTTTCAAACAAATTTAATGCATTTCTTTCAAGTATTTGTTTTGTAATTGCAATGACCAATTTTTTTTTGACAAAATAATCCCTAAATGCTAATTGTTACCTAGACCTACCCCTTTTTAAAAAACTTAAACCTTGATACCTAATAACCCCACATATAGATATTAAAGAAAATTGACCTTAACTTGGATGTACTTGATTTTCTTTTTAAAATTCAAAACTTCACTTAAAAGTTTTCTAAAATATAAAGAACTACCCTTGGTATTTATGACTATGGTAGTTGTAAATTGAGTTGTTAATGCCACTACCCATCTAACTATATTTGTTACATAATAGTTGCATATGAGTATGTAGTTAAATATAAAGTTGTATTTGCCACTACATGTGCTATTAATCTAGTTGCATGATAATTACATAGGACATGCATGCCACTACATATTACTAAATGATGTAAGGCTATAATTGCATGCTAGTGCTAAAGAAAAAATAATTAAGCATTTGCAAATGATTGAACCAAAATAAAACACTAAACAACATGAGAAGGTTTCAAAATTTTCACATATTATGGAGCATTGCAACCAAGAAGTTACAAGATGTTCCACCACTTCCAACCATAACAATTGTAAAAGACAAGTAACTAAATAGATTTTCACATCATAATACTTTCTCATAAAGTAAATTGACTTTGCATATACTTCAATAGTAGTTGTGCAAGCTTGTTATTATAGTTTGGGAAGGGCAAAGGTAAATATGGAAACATCAGTCCACACACTTTCATTTTGTACACACCATGTCTGCTATGATAGCCTCATGAAACAAATCCCTTGGAACTCAAAAACTATTACACTTGTTGCAAGGGTGCACTTATGCAGTAAGAAAATCATTTCACCTATGGCATATTGAACAACAAGTTGTAGCCATCAATAGTAATATTGAATTGGAATTAGGTTATTTAATGTGAAAACACATTAATTAAATTGCATCTTTAACATAATATAAATTAGATACAATATCTATACATGTCTGATTCACCTTGCACAAGATTAGGACTTCCATGCATGAATATTACGATGCTACTACACCTCCTTGAGATTTAAACATGGGGGATTTTGCCCTCACCACTTTTTTCAACTTCTTGCCTTTCCACCCACATGGACCCAAACATATGTACATTAGACATATAACATTTTTTCGTTTGAGTACATGACACATAAGCATAAAATGAAACTAGGTTTTGGGTTACTATTAAAAAATCCCCTTTTTTGCAACTACATTTTCAACTATTGTTCAATTATAAACAAAGTTGAAAACTACACATATAGTTGTAATTTTTTTTTTGCAATTAGGAAATATTTTTTGCAATTGTTAATTAATAATGTTGAAAAGTACAAGTCAAGAATGAAATTACAGTTGAAAATGTATGCCACATGTCAACACCACAACAATAACCACTACATGCCATTGCTTGCCAATTTAGTTGAAAATTGTTTTACCAATATAGTCGAGGTATGTTGTCAACTACATTCGATTAAATGATGAACTTCATCCGCTACCTAAGTATGACATCAGCCAAAAATATAATTACAATTTCAACTAAGTTGTAACTATGTAAGTTGAACATTTAAACTATGTTGCAATTATGTAAATTGAACATTTGGCTAGTGGTTTGGTGACACATGGCACACTCATAATGTTGACATGTGGCACATTCATAAAATGTGCGTCAATGAATAGTTAAATGACAAGTGGCACATTCACAAATTATTTTGTCAATAAATAATTAAATGGCATGTGGCACATCCACATTAATAGTTTAGGCTACATGGTGTTTAAACATAGGTTAAGTCTAAACCTAGGCACCTAGATTAAACCTAAACATAGGCCATTTAATTTAGGCTTAAGTTAGGGCTAGATCTAGGCACCTATGTTAGGCCTAGACTTAAACCACATGCCAATTAATAAATAAAATCCTATTTCATTTGGTTTAACCTTTAAGGTTGAACCTTTTTTATTGGCTCATCCCAAATGGCTATTAGATTTTCATGTTCATTATGTTCTCCAACAATCCTAGTGCACTCCTTTATATATATAGTTTGGATTTATGGAATGGAAACCAAACAATATGGGATAAAGATTTTAGTTGTGACCTAGGGTAAACACACCTATCACCGAACACTTAACAACATTGGATCATTATAACTCTCTTGTCCATGGTTTGTTCCTTTTGAAACTTAGATTAATTTTGTAGTCCTCCACTTGGTGTATCCAAATATATTAAAAAATTACAATTTAACAAAACATGAACAAGATATGCCCTTTCAAAGTGAAGAGGGTTATGCTTTGGAATTTTTCATAAATGTTCCATATGATTTTGAAGCTTAAGCTCTTCAACTATTTTATTTTTAAAAAAATCACTTTAAACAAGTTTTCTAGATTTTGAAATAGTGCATTTGTAGCCGTTGAAATCGTTCAAAATGAATGAAAAATGAACAAAATATAGTTGTTGGAAGTAAAGGGGGCCTAGAGACAAAATATCATTATTTCTCTTCATGCGTTATTTGTTTTGTTCTTTTGTTTTTGAGTTTCAAATAACATTTGTAGCTTTCTGTTTTGTGCCTCCAATGACATAAAAAAACATGCAATTTGGTGTTGAAATGGGAGAAAACTTAAAAGTGTTTGGTGATAGAGTACCATTTGATGTCTACCCTAGTTGTAACCTAGTTGCAACTTAATTGCAATTCAAATAGTTGTAATCTAGTTGTACAAGTTAATCTAAGCTTCGTTAGGCCTAGACCTAAACTAATAATCTACCTAGCTTAGGTCTAACTACTTACTTTAATTATTTATAAAAATTATTCATCAATTATTTTTAATTATATATTTGTATAATTAAATAATTAAAAATATTATCATCATTTATTAAATAATATGGTGATTATTTTTAAATAATTAATATATATTTATCAAATATTTAATTATCATTAAATATTTTGAAAATTAGACTTTTTAATAATTTTTTAATTAAAATGTCATAAAAAAATAATTAATTCAATTATAAACATTCAATAATAATCTTAAACGATATTTTAATTATAGTAATTATTATAATGTTCTGATAATTAATAATTGACTATAATTACAATAATAATAATAATAATATTGTAGCTAGTAATTAGGTTAGGTTAGTTATTTAACTATTTTTAGTTATTTTTTTATCTTCCTTGTTGGAACTATTAAATGACCTAGTATAATAAATATTAAATAAGAAAAAAATCATAGTATAATGGTTTTAAATAAAAATAATTTCTGAAATTATATGATAATTTATAAAGTATCTTTACTAATTATTCTAAACATTATTATAATTTAATCATGAATAAATAAATGAGAAATTCTAATAAATACATAAATTATTGGAACTAATAGTGAAAATTTGAATATTAATTATGTATCATTACATGATAGGTTGTAAACTAAAATTGAATTTACATGGAAATAATAAATTACACATGTATTGAACATATTCAAATATTATTTAAATATCCTTACTTGATATGTTGTAAACTAAAATTGAATTTATGTATAAATTATAAATTATACATGTATTGAACATACACATTATTAAGTTGACTTATATCTTAGAATTTTTTAAAAGTTTGTTTTCAAATTAAAGTGTAATATTTATATGCACAAAAAAATTCATCGTACATGTTATCATTCATGTATACAAAAAACACTTATGTGTACCTTAATAATTAATGAATGCTTATTGTAATTCAAAAAATATATTAAGACATCATACATATAAAAATGAATAAACATTAAACTTCCACAAAATTATGAATTATGTATCATTACTTGATTTTTTGTAAATTAACATTTGATTTACAAATAAATAATAATTTATATATATTAAACTCACATTATTACAAACTCATATTTCAAAATTTTCCTAAATTTTATTTTGAAATTAAAATTTAATATTTAGATGCACAAAAAATATTTGCATCATACATAAGCATTGATTTGCACAAATAGAGTTTACATGTAGTTTAATGTTTAATTTATTTTTATTGCAATTTAAAGAAAATATTGAAATATCATGTCTATAAAGATTAATAAACATTAGAGCTCCACAAAAATATATTAATTATGTATCATTATTTGATACGTTGTAAATTTAAAGCCAATTTACATATAAATAATAATTAGATGTATTGAACATGCACATTATCACAATTTTATATTTCAGAATTTCCTTAAATTTCCTTCAATCAAATTTTATTATTTGTGTGCACAAAAAATATTTGCATCATACACAACCATTCATTTTATATAAAGATAATTTACACATAATTTAATCTATTAATGAAGGTAGATAGCTTGTTTTGTTTTATTATATTATGTTGAAATTTTCCAAACTAAATTATTTCATATAATGCTATTGATATCCTTGAAAACCCAACGATGAATAGGGGTGCACTGATTTGGGTTGAGAAGTTTTGGAGCTACAATGCAAAGGTTATTGATTGTTGAACCATTTTCTTAATAAACATTAATAAAATCATAAATAAAATTTTACTCAAATCCAAAGGTGTACTTGGTGTTGTTGGAAATTAATTGTTGAGTTAGATTTAATGAAATTTATTTAATAATTTTCATACTTAAGGTATGGAAGATATTGAATTTTGAATGAAATTTGTTGTTGAAAATTCAAACAAATTACAACAAATTGGGTTTAGAAGGGAAAATGAGTTTAGTGTGTTCACATTTGGAGCCAACAACACATGTTACCTTATTTATCCATGAAGGAAGGTAGTTTGTTTTGTTTTGTCATAATGATATCTCTCAAATCACAGTGTCCTAGGTTATGTTATGGAACTTATCATCAAAAAAATTTCAATGAATATGGGTGCAACAACTTAGTTTAGAACGTTTGGAGCTACAATGTGGAATCTATTGATTATTGAACCATTTTTTCATTTAATTTTTTAAAAACCAAGATTGAAAACTATATTGGAATTTGGGGGTGTTATTGGTATTGTTGGAAAGCTTTCACCAAGTTTGATTTAATAAAGTTGATTTCGTAATTTTGAGACCTAAAATGTGAACAATATTATTGAATTTTTGGTGGGTACGTATTGTTGTTGGAAATTCAAAAAAATTGCAAAAAAAAACTTGGAAGGAAAATTCAATTGAATGCATTCCAACTTGGGCCAATGGCATAGATTAATGTTTAATGAGTTTTTATCATAATTTTAAACAAATATTAAGGTATCATGTGTATAAAAATGAATAAATGTTATAGTTGCACAATATTATTAATTATGTATCATTACTTGATATGTTGTAATGATCTACATAGAAACAATAAATTACATGTGTATTAAACATAAACATTAGTACTAACATATTATTAGAATTTTTAAATTTTATTTTGAAATTAAAGTTTAATATCTATATGCACAAAAAAACCATTCATTTATACAAATAAAATTTACATGTAATTTAATGTTATCATAATTTTAAATAATATTGCAATATTATATGTATAAAATTAAAGTTACCTATTAGTTGTTTAACATAATTGAAAAAGATAGTTGCAAACAAGATTGTATTTCATCCATCCTCTAGTACATTTTATCATCCATACATTTTATCATAAAAAATAGTTGAACATTAGTCAATGTCTTGATTGTGTGCCAACTAAAAAACCTTAAATGTCAAGAATATTTCAAAAATGACCCCTTAGTTGAAACATGCTTCACATTGTCTATTAACATAGTTGGAAGTTAAACTTCGAGACATTGTTGATGTTAAGAATATTCGGCAAATGACCATGTAGTTGAAAAATGCTTTCAACTATATACCAATATAGTAAATGAATCAACTTAATTGGTAATTGCCATAATTTTATTTAATTTTTAAAAAAATTCAGTTGAAACATAGTTGCAAATGTCATGTAGTTGAAAACTTTTGGTTAAAAATGGGGGGGGGGGTTTTACTGGAGGTTTATTTATTAATATATTGTGTCAAGTTTGTATAGTAAATACTTGATTATTTGGATTAGAGGCAATTTTTTTCTCTAAGGTCAAATGTGTGACAACTTCAACTTCATTGCCTTAAGTGAATCACCAACACCATAATTTCCATTATTTATCTATACTCCAAGTGGCACATTTGACTTAATAAAATTGCTACAATAACCAACAAGAATAAATTTAGATTGTTAATTCATGAAAATTGTTTGAAATTGCCATGTTTACACAATATGTTGTGCATGGCCAATCATCTATGTACATGGAAAAAAGTTGTGGGCTTTGGTAAATAATGCATTTTAAATTTACATACCTAAATGGTTGTTCATGTCATCACACCTTGCACCTACATTACACAACCAATAAATTGTTCAATGTGTACTCATCAAAATAAACTTTAACCCAAATAAGAAATGAATAGTGTCCTAGGGCATAAAAATTCTATATGTTTGAAGGTACCAAGTTAGGCCTTAATGTTTTTATCATAAGTACTTCAATATTGTTCCTTGTGTTCACCTTAAGGCCTTATATCAAATAGAATCCAAAGGCATATACACATCAACACTTGTGCAATAATGAAAAAATTGTAATTCTAATAACAACCCTACTTAATTGGGTTTTTTAATGAAAAAACCATATATAACAACATTGTCAAAGTTACAACACATTCACAATTAATCTTGTTGGGGACTTTTATTGGTTGATCAAGTAGGGTTTTGCCATTAAAGGTTCCAACAAGTTGAAGTGGTTGAGTATCAACTTGTAGATTTTTCCAATCAAGTTGCGTTTCACCATTATTTCAACCTCCTAATGTTAGTGCTTTGTTTAGTGCATTGCTAACATCAATTTCCAAGGCCAAACTCTTACTTTTGCAAACATGAAAATTTGTGTTATCCACCGTGTCCATTAGATTAGTCACGTCTACTATGATAAAAACTTTCACCCCTAAACTTCTTGCAGCCATTTGGTTAACTTACATTTGTTTCATAAACTTAAAAATGGTGCAATTCAACTTTTGGAGACACATGACATATTCATTACAAGTTTTAAAAACTTGTGTAACTAAATTTTCTAATGATGACAATTTTGTTTCAATGGTTGTGATTCAAAATGACAACGTTGTTGTGTTGCCACCATGTAGTAAAATAAGACAATTCACTACTATAAAAACAAAGCGTAGTTCATTAACCTAAATCACTATGGGACTTTAAAAATGAAATAAGTTCATTGCATTTTAGTGATTTCACCCTAGTTAAAGTTATTTCACTATAATATCACTATGTAAACATTGTGTTTCATTATTAGTTACCATAATTCACTATTATAATTTATTGTAGTAAAACGGTTTATTTCAATGTTGTTTTAAATATTTTATATATGCTATTTTATGATACACCCTATGTAATTTTAGGCCACTTTAATTATTCTAAGTTATAACTTACGATATTATAAATTATTATATCATAAATTATTATACATTATTCTACTTTAAGGTATCCTAGTTAGCTTATTAGAAAATTTTAAGTTATTTTAAATTAAATTATTCAATTAACCTTAGGTTATATCTTAGGTTATTTTATTTTAAATTAATATATGTTATTTCAAGTTATACTTTAAGTTATTCAAGGTCAGTGTACTTTATGTTATTATAAATTATTTTAATCTTAAGTATAATAACTTAAAATAATTTAAAATAACCTATAATAGAATAAATACTAATAGCATATGATAATATAACATAGAATATCCAACAATAACTTATAATAAAATAATCACCAATAATCATAATATGACATAAAATAATCGACAATAATTTATAATACAATAATCATTAATAGTCATAATATAACCTATAATAACCACCAATATCCATTAATAAAATAACCATTAATAACCACCAATAAAATAACCTGCAATGGCCTATAATGTAATAGTCACCAATAACCACCGATAAGATAACCACCAATAGCCTATGGTAATTTAACCACCAAAAACCATTAGTAAAATAGCCGCCAATATTCAATAATACAATAAATATTAATAACCACCAATATCCACCAATAACCATTAACAACCTATGGTAATTTAATCATCAATATCCATTAATAGCCACTAATAAAATAATTACTAATAGCCATTAATAAAATAACCATTAATAGCCACCAATAAAATAACTATTAATAGCCATTAATAAAATAACCATTAATAGCCACTAATAGCCCCGATAAAAGAACAACCAATAACAACCCATAAACATATATTAAAATTATTTAGAATTGACAAAAATAATTTAAGGTGAAAAAATTTACAATAAACAAACATAATTTAAAGTGAAATAACCTACAATAGCCTAGAATTGTCAATAATAACATAAGGTGAAATAACCTTCAATAATCTCATAATAACAAATAACATAAAATGAAATAATTTTAGAATAATTACAAATATTTATAATAGTTGCAAGTAACATAAAATGAAATAATTTACAATAGTAAAAAATAACCTAAGGTGAAATAAATTTAAATGGTTGTAAAATACCTGTAAATAATGTATGGTGAAATAATTTTGATTAATGAAAAGTAACCCTATAATAGTTGAAAGTAGCTTAACATAGGTAATATTATTATATTAACAAAAACTTATCCATTTATTAAACATTTTTTTCCCCCAAAAGAATGGTTATTGAAATGTTATTGAATAATGCTATTCAAAAAAAAAATTGTTCAAATGATTTTACATTTTGAAAAAGAAATAAATGTATGTTGTACATTATTGTATTTTTAAAAAAAATAAATTTGAATCATTTCATTTTAACAAAATCTTAATAATTTATGAATTGTCAAAGTTTATGTTTTTGTAATGTTTAAAATGAAGTATTTGATAAATAAAATGCAATGTAACATATTGTCACAACAAGTGGGGTGGTTTGATGGTAAGAGTGTGTGCCTCCATTTTAAAGGTCAAAGGATTAAACTTCACAAGTGGTGTGTGCATGGTCAACAATGGTAAATTGATTGAATATTTTCCTATATAGTTCCCTAGAGCAAATCTTTAAATTGATTACATGGCCTACGTACATAGGTTAGGTTTTAACCTAGCTTAGATAGTGACATGTGTCAATAATTCATAGGTTGAAAATCATGAAATTATTAGTAATATTATATATTAAATAATTTAAATTTAATTAATTTCCATGTTGCTTAGTTAATTAGCTAGCAAATTAATGGCTTGATAAATTTGTATTTCATTTAAGAGTAGCTTTATTTCACTAAGTATTAGTGAAACAATTCATTGTCCATAGCAACTGGTCATTGTTCATTAGGGGGTTGACTAATTTCACCATGGTAAAAGTGTCCAAATTCATTCAAAATCTAATGAAACCCAAAGTAAACTGACATGCATTTTGTTGTAGTGATTGCAAAAATTTAAAAAAATTAACAAGTATAGAATTACACGCTAAACATGACATTCAATGTTATATTATGTCCAATCAAGGTTAGTGGGATGAAATATGTATCCACCACATTCATGCTCACACATTTGCATATTTCCTTAATAATCTTTATTAAAATACATATCCTCTTGTTAAGGGTATAATTCCTTCAACTAATGTGACATCTTATAAGTAATTAGTTAATTATTAATCGTAGACTTACCATCCTTTACCTAAAAGATGAAGCTAATGGGATTAATTAGTCATGTAAACATGAGTGGTTAGTTGTAATATATTAATCACTTAGAAGATTTTTAAGAAAGATTATGATAAGGACCTATTTTCATGGGAGTAATATAGGCCTTGTGTGGTTTTGGGAGGAGGAGGATTAGAAAGGGAAAAAGAGGACTTCAAAATCATCCTATCTAATTATATTCCATGGGGCTTTTAGTATATTCTAATTGGAAGCTTTTGCCATGAAATGATTTTCTTGTGAAGAGGTGTGTGGAACATGAATGAGAGGAGGAGCATATGGAGTCGAGTTGTATTTTGATTATTGTAATGGAAAATGGTTGAGATAGTAACATATTATTTTGTTGTTGTTTTCTTCTATTTGGAGTGTGGTAGAAAGTGAGAAAAGTTAATACATTTGAAGTTTGCATATTGTTTTCTTATATTATATGTAGTAGTTATTAGTTTCTTTTACAAGAGTATTCATAATGTATTATTTGTTATAATTTTTAGATTAGAAAACATCATGTTACCACAAGACGATTACTACCAATGAATGATAATATAAGAATGTGGTAAACTTGAAAGTTGAAGTCTACATGATAAAGGAAGCTACTATAGATGATAGGTAGTAGCCACAAAAGGTCTATAAAGGCTACAAATGGTAGGAGATAACTATAGAAATTATGTAAACAATGTAGACAATAGGAGATAACCACATATGGTTTACAAACATTGTTGAAGGAAGATAATATATGTTGAAGGCCTATAGACCCAATAAACTATATTATTTATCTTTGAAAGTATTTTAAAAAGTTTGGAAGGTAACTACTTCCAACCCTTCATTTATCTTGTTTTTATGATAAACTAGTCACCACAAGTTTCATTATTTAGATAAATGACATGACTAGACAATAGGATTGTCCTTTGAAGACAAGTTTTTAAAAAAATAATTCATTACCTTTTACATGAAATGTTACATACCTACTATCTGAATAGTTGTAATAAAGTTAGCAAATGATAGTAGTTCTTTTAGAAGGAGAAGTAACTTGCAATTTTTTTCCTCAACATTGCTTTCATAAGGATGGTAACGTGTGGGCACCACATTTTCACTCTTTTACACTTCTCCAAATCAATAATCCACCATTTGTAATCTGGAATTGCATCCTTTAAATTATTTGATAATTCTAATACACATTGATCTAAACATAAGGCAAACTGCCCATTTGGTATAGTACTTCAAGAAAACACCATGAAGTGTAGGGGAAATTTTGCATGATGCATGGTATAGTATGTTTCCAAAATAGAGTGGAAAAACCTTTTGATGAAAATTAAAAAATCATGTTTATCTTCATATGTGAAGGGTTTAGTAAAAGATTTACTATCTTTGCCAATGTTTGTTTAGACTCCAACTTTGCAATTGCATTTTTTGTGAGTGAAGGACTCCTTGCTTTTGTTCCCTTTTACATTTCAAACAACCATAATCAATATCCACTTCTATAAATTTAGCTATAAAATATCCTTACTATTGTTGCCTTGGCATTAGTTTTGCCACCACATCCATACTTTGAAGGTTTATTTTGGTTCCCTTGAACATTAGACATGGTAAAAGCCTTAGCAATTATTTTTCATTTGTTTGGTATTTCATCAAATGTTCCCACTGAGTTGGTTTTATACCCATTGGGTAAGTGTGTTGGGCTTTGTGTGTGAATAGATGCTTAAAGCGAGACCTTTTTCCTTTCAAAAAGTGTTAGGTATAATGTTAGATATAACCCCTTTTGACATAGGGGGTTGTGAACATATTTGAAAAGTCCATCAATACACGACCATTGTTTCACCATGTTCACATGGTTTTGCTAAGCCCTAACATGTACAATAGAAGCATGAAGAACATGGGGAACTATGGACCTCAAAAGGTCATCTCAAACATTTTTTCCATCACAAGCCCCATCTATCTACCCATTAGTAGTCACTTCTATCACATGGGGCTTCAAACCTTTTTGTTTGTCTATTTTCCACCACAATTTCATAGGCATGCCCTTTTGCTTGCTTGTTTATAAGCTCAAACTCTTGATTATGGAATCATGTGACCATTTCACCTCTTGGCTAGGTTGTGTGGTGTTGATAAACAATATTGGCAAGTGAACCAACTTTTCAAAATTTTCAAGTGGAGACGACACTATTGGTGTCACTAGAGTAAATACAATATTTGTAGACCTTGTGGGACTATAATTTGGTCTAGAAAAATTAGGACCAACATTTGGTCCAACATTCGGGAATGACATTGTGTATGTTAGCCCTATAAAATTGGAACCATTGTGTGGTCCTATAGTAGGATATTGCATTGTCATTTATGGCCTTCTTGAATTGGGCCCACAATTTGGTCCTAGAATTGGAATGGCATTGTGCCTTGTGGGTGCAGTCATAATAAAAGGAGCCACAATGTGAATGGACAATGCTTAAAAATTGTATTAATTTATTTTTGAAAAATTACTATGGGAAGATAATAATTTGAAAATTCAAAATTATTTGTTAAATGGGTTACAACATTTGCAAAGTTTCAATAATCAAAGTTTCATGCAAATTGAAGATGTTTCAAGTCCTTTTGTATGTTTTAAGCCCTCAAAATCTACTTGTAGACATTCCTTTTTTTTCTTTTTTTTTTCAAATGTCCTATTCTCATATGAAACATGGGTGGTTCTTTCTCAAAATTTGAGGGGATCTTAATGTTGATAATTAAAAGAGAATTATGTTGTGAAATTGGATAAATTCATGTTACATTATATTTAGACGTTCTTGGTTCAAATTTATTTTTGGCCCTAAAAACCATGGATTTTGATGATGTGTCTTTAACAAAAGTTATTCATTTTTATATTTCAAACAAGATGGATGCATTATAAATATGATGGAAAATAAAAATTTAATAATGTTTGATGTTGATATTTATCATGTAGTTGCAATTGGGTAAGGTTTTGGGTAAATAACCACATGGCTTAAATAGCTTGTACAAAATAAGTTTTAGATATATTTCCTCCTTGAATAATGTAAAGTTCTAAAAGTAAACAACTTTGAAACATGTTTCTTTATGAAAGATGTAAATTCAAATGTTTTCAAGTGTATATGGATGAAGTCATTTCAAATGTAGGCCACTCTACACCATGGTCTACCTCCTTGAATCTTGCCATCACTATCATTTTGTGGCTTGAGCTTCAATGGGCCAACATCTCTCTATTGTTGTGCCCCTATCACTGAATGAAACATCATGGTCCTCGGTGATCATCACAAACAACAAGCTCTTACCATTGCTGCCATTTTGTGACAAGTTTCAATGTCTCCTACCATTATTATGTGCCACTCCTAGAATGGAACACCATGCTTGTCATGGATCATCATGTGATGTTGGGTCATTGCTACAAAACTTGTAACATTTTCATTGTCTCTTTACAACCTTTTTCTAGATACATGTATCAATTGAAAGTGAAAGAGGTTGCAAAAAGGCTACAAGGACGTTGGAAATCAAGGAACCATTAAGTCTAGTTGAAATTGTTAAGGGAGTTGTTACTTGTGGCAATAGTTTGTATATTTCTATTTACCTAATTACCAATTTAAGAATTACTAATTAAATACATAGTTTTTATTATCGTTTGAATTTGAATAGAACATAGTTATTTTTTTATGGATTTCTTTGGAAAAGAGGAAGACATTGTATTCATCATAGAACATTGAATTTTGATGAAATATGACACAAGAGCACTTTGTGTTTTGGAAAAGCTTCACTACCATAGACAAATTTGTTGCTTTGTTGTTTTTATCATACTTTCATTATTGGATTTTAATTCTGAAACTAGGTATGAGTAGATATGTATGAGCATATTTTATTAGTATTAGTTTTATGACATGTTTCAGTCTAAATTTAGATCAAAATATAGGATTAAAAATTTTGTATTTACCATTTGCAACCATCCCAAGGCCTAAATTCAAAGTGAATTTCATATGTTGATTATGTCTTTTGTTGAAATTTTGGTTTCTATAGATAGATAGTGAACTTCAGTTTCAATTTTTGTTTTGTTTTCAAATCTTGATCATAGGTTTTTGTTTAAAAAATAGATGTAAGCAAAGTAATTAATGGTGAAGATTTTGTTATAATGCAAAAATTTGTTTAGATTTGAATTAAAATGTGGATAAATGGAAAAAAAATTGTAACTATAAGTTTTAGGAGACAATTAAATCGTGTTTTATTACATGAACAAGTGGGAAATGGCACTACCATCAATAGTAATTTGAGTGCATATTAGGAGGATCAACAAGTATTTAATGTCAATTAAAGAGCCTTGGTGACACAATAAAACATCATCATTTGTTATTATAAACTAAAAGCCAACTTAATACATTACATTAATTAGGAAAATGCATGAAAAAACCTTTGAAGACCAAACCCTAAATGCATAAAGATAAGAATTTGGCATTATATTATTTACCTCAACAAAAAATCCTTGAAGTTTTGTACATGTGTGAAGTTATGATGTACCTTGATGAAATTAACATTTATTTGAAAGCTTGATTTGAACAGATGAATTTGAGACGAAATAATTTGTTGGTTTTCAAAATAAACTTACGCACAATGACCAATAAGCAACATTTTTAGAAAGTTTTTTGCTGATATAAAACTAAGCAAGCTTCAAAACACATATGTTATCTAAATAATACTACTTGGGTCAAAGCAAGATAAAATATACATAAAAAATAAACGTTTCCACTTTGACCTTGTGTTACTCATATAACTACCATAAAATAACATCAAATTAAGTGAAAGTATGTGTTAAATAACATTAGTTTGTTCTATTAATTTACAAAAATATAATTATTAAAAAAATAAAAGCAAATCAATTTAAAAAGTAGATAAAAAACACATTTGAAGCCGATTGAAAAATACATGTTCAAACCTACTTTTTGGTTAGAAAAATTAATGAAATTTATATGTCGTAAGTTAAGAAATGAAGATCAACATATGTTTTAGCAAGTCATCAAAAAAAAATTCTATTTCCTTTTTGTAAAAATCTACTTTCACCTACTTGAAACCAAAAGCCCATAGTGAAAAGTAAACATCAAAAGCTACTTGTATTTTGAAAAACCTACTTAAAACCTACTTTTATAATTTGAAATATGAAAATCAATGCACATTAATGTAAACATATATCACATTTAATCATTGAAATGAAAACATTAAATGTTCTGCAATTCTATAATGGGTTTTGTTATTATTTTAAATCTATTTGTTTCAATTTTGACAATGTAGTCAGGTTGTTCACTTTATATTGCTTCCACCCACTTGTGCTTGAAACAATTGTAGGAGCATAGCCATGGTCCAATGTTCAACACTGTGCAATAACAATTTGCACTTTAGCAATGAAAAACAATATAAACATGTGAATTTCGGATTTTTTTAAAAAACTTTATAAACAAAAAAGTTGATTGGCTTTAAACCAAGCTCTACCATTGCAAACCACCTGCAACTTGACCGGAATGACCCAATTCAAGCTTCCAAACCATGCTACCAACACAAATGATAATGCATGTTCCTTCATTGATTCTTCATTAACATTGAGTTAAAAGTACATAAGTTTTGTTATTTCAGAATTTGTTTTACAGTTGAATTGCAATGGTAGCAATGTAAGATGGAAAAGAAAATAACTTGATGAACTTCCGCAAAAACAACTAAGCGAGAAGCTTTGGAACTTTTGATGTTGTATGAGGAAAAACCCTAAACCCTTAAAAGTTGATGGCTTGGACGACATGGCCTAGGTTGGTCACAAGGTTTGCACATGAAATTAATTTCATCATCCTAGGTCAAAATAGGTCATAGATTAGATGAAAATACTTCTTGCGTGGGTTTTTAAATTTCAAAACTTGAAGGCTTGTTGTTTGAGTTTGAACCAGTAACTAATAACCACGTGTTGATTAGGAAAAAAAATTCCTTGAAAATCACTTTAACCTTGGCGCCCTTGGCTCTTTTTATCATGTTTACACCCTTGTGGCATCCATGGATTCCAGGTAGATGGCCCACCTTCTCACTATCCATAATTTGAGCCCCAATTACTTGGTTTTGGAGGCCCAATAACATTATGAAATCGTCCACCCCATTAATTAAACCATTGCTAGCCCCAGTGGCACCAAAATTGTAATGGTCCATTGTTTTGTCCCCATGTTTGTGGCCGACTTTGGTTCCAAGGTTGTGTTGCACCTTGTACCCATGGTGCCACATTTACTATGGGCATCACAAGCTAATAAATCCACCATTGTTTTGGGGGCATTATGGACCATAATAGGCCTTTCAATTGTATTATTATGTCCATGTGGTTTACCTATGGATCTCTTTGCGACCTTATTACAAGTAATGACACAAAGAAATAACTAGTAGGGGTTGAAATAGTGAAAGGGCAAATGCCAACCATAAAAATGATTTAGGTTTTTATATTGATAAGAACAAAGGCAACAAATTTTATGAAATGTTTATACATAATGCCCTAGAGGAGGCATAATGTTTTTGGATTGTAAAATAATGCATAAGGAAGGGTGTTCGCCTTTGCACTAGCTGGTGAAATTAGTGTAGACAATTATTTCTTCTGAATTGGATCTTTGTTTATTAAACTTCCATGAGGGATTTCAACATTAATTTGGAGTTCATCATTATTTTCATCACCTTCTAAGATTGGATGGTAACATGATGCTTATTGTTCATCATGCAATGATTAAGTTGGCATGAATCAATATTTTCGTCTTTTAAGCATTTTGACCCAACATAATTTCCAAATTTAGCCATATTAGCATGTGAGCTTAGGTTGTTTGTTATACAAACACAAAACCTACAAGGGCTTTCCTAAAACACCTCTTGACAATGGGCTTATTCTTCATGGAACCCCCTTCAATTTTCTTCCTAAAAAAATAGAAAAATAATAATGAAAACGTTACATTCTATGTATAACATGTGGCCACAAATCAAAACCACCCATGAAACTGATGCTAGTTAGATATGCTAGACGGTGCACAATATAATAGGTCTCAAATAATGTTTAAAAATAATAAATTCAAAATGCAAATTAAGGTGGGGGGAGGGGTTGGTTTACAAATCTAATGCAATTTCATTAAGCCCCAAATATTTACATTTTTTGTTTTAGTTGAACTATGTTTTAGTTATGGAATGCCTCATATGGGTTGACATTTGGAGCATTAAGTTTAGGGGTGAATGTCAAAGAAGCCATAATGACTCCTTACACAAATGGGTGCAAACAAGATCAAACAAGCCAACAATGTTATTTTAGAAAAGGACAACATGTCCTTTTGCCCAAAAATAAAATTTTCATACAAATGAGTTTTTGAACAATTTTTTTGCAAAATTTTATAATAAATACTTATAATTTTCCAAGTACAAAACATGTTTTTTTGTTTATAATTTTTTTAAGTGTGTTAATTCCTTGTAAATTCAATGTTTCATCTTTAAAAACGATAACAATTTCAAATCATAACCAAAAATTGATTATATATATTTTTAATGTTTTTTGTATAATAAATTACAACTTTTCTTAATGCATCATGTACATTATACCCCATTTATATATGGTAAAAACTTTTGAAGTTTTTTCAGGACCAAATTTGGAAAGTTCTTTGAATTTTTGAAGTTTTAAATTTCCACATATTTTTGGGTATGATTGTTTTTTGAATGTGGTTAACATGCCACTATTTTTTTATAAAAATTCCCATCAATTTTTAAAAATTATATGAGTCCTTTTGATAGTCCTTCGCAAAATTGATTATTTTTAACACAATAGGTGTTCACTTTCAAAGGTTCTAACTCAAAACTTAAACTTAAAATTTTATCAATTGGATTTTTAGTTTGAGTTCCTTGAGTTTCATATGAATGAAAAAGGAACAACTTGCCATGATTGTCATGGTTTTAAATTGTAAAACATAATTTTTTCTTCAATTTTGATTGTTATTTTCATCATTTGACATCCTTTTGGGCTCGTTTGATTATGATTACACCCAAATGACTACTAGGTCTTTTTTATTGCAACTACCACAACATATAGATGTTAACCAAAGAATAATCAAACATGGCCCACTTACCTTTATGTATAAATTGCCATGAATTTTTTTCACTAGGCTTGCACCATGAATATATTGTATGAATATTACATGCACCACAAAATAGTTAGACAACCTTTTTAACACAAAACCAATGGAAACCATTAAACCTTTTATCTATGTTTTAATGAAGGTTATTACATCCCCAACATTAGTCAATTATACCTTGAAACAATCAAAACATATTCCTCATGCCAATAAGGGTATTCTTTCAACTTGACCACATTGTTGAAGGAAATTTCGATCGCTATGGATCTAAAAAATAATTTTTGAAAACCAAGCTAAAACAAATTAGAAATGAAGGGCAAGTTTTCAAGCTTTGAATACCTATTCACACATTATAATATTTTTACTAATTGAACAATACCTTTATGTAGCTTAATTGCATTTATGAAACCTCATTAATCCAAATTAAAACTAGCACCTTTGATTCAAAACAAAACAATCACTAAACACATGTTAGTTTAATTTAATGAAAAGCTAAATGAAAAATTTTACACTTGCAACAAAAATCAACCCAATTGAAATTGTTCATCAATATTTACAAATGGTTCATTAATTAATATTTACACCTTCTCCACCACAACATCAATTAAACTCTACCAAAAAAATGCCTAAAATAAAAGAAATTTATGACTTTTTATCAATGGTAACAACACATGTGCAATGGTAGGTGTGAGGTAGTTTCCAAAGACCTCAATAATGCAATGAAAGGTCATTTCAACTCAGTTAACTTGTAAAAGTCAAATTGTTTTTCAACAACAAAAAGAAAGAAAGTATAGAGATGGATGAACCTTCCTACATTGGGTTGAGCTATAAGTAAAAGAAAAAAAAAAAGGTTTGTACAAATTAACAACATATATGCAAAAAATAGTCATAGTACAAAGACAAAACCCAACAAACTCAATGTATAGAAAGAGAAAACAAATTTGAGCTTGATTTATGCACCTATTTTGGCTTAGATACCCCAAGAATATTCAAATTTCATAATAATTTTTTTTCTTCAATATGGTATCTTATATTCAAAGAGTACAAAAGAAACCAAGTCCAATGTAACTTAGAAAAAATAGCATGATAAACATCACTTTTTTACAACATCAAAATTCTACAAAGAAAAATGTAGTTCCAGGGAGGAAAAAATTGCAAAGGGATGGCACTTAGTGTTCTCCCCACCTAATAATAGACACCTTGGAAAAGAATATCATGAAACAAGTGATTTAGATACTTCATGCATGAATTTGAACAAGTGGTTGTGATTAATTGAAAGCTGAAAAGCTCTATTCTTATAATATCACCTTATGATTTGAGAATGCATGCCACAAATGTTGTCTGTGTTGTTTTCACACCTTTGGGATTCAAAAATAAATTATAAAAAAAAAACATGTGTATAATTGCAAGGTCTTTTTCACATGGTGACAAATTGTTGGATGATGTATAGTAATGGGGAAGGATGGTATATGGTGACAAACAAGAAGAACCATCAAAATATTATGTAAGTGGCTAGAGGGGGGATTCAAGTTTAATCATTGACATATTACAACTAACATCTAGTCATGTTACAATTGGATTGTAGTGATGTTAAGGTGGTATAGGCAAACAAACTAAGTTGCATATCAAAGTTGATATTTAATTACAACATAATCTTGTCAAGGTTGTGAGGCAATTGCACGTGGGTTCATAACAAGACCATGCATATGGGATGACAATGTTTAAGTCAAATAGTAATTGCCACATTAGATGTGTCCATGTGAAGAAGATTCATACAATTTGCATCATTGTATTTGGTGCTTGAGTTGCATATTACAACTATATATCAATTAATACACAAAGTCAATGTAGATTGACCAAAGTTGTATAATTGACAAAATATGTTAAAAATATTCCATACCTTTGAAACTTTCTTAGAATGCATGTGCAATTAATCATTTTTTAGTGTGAAATTTGATATTAAAAAATTATAATATTTTTCAAACAAAGTTATAACCTAGTTGTAATGGACATGTGGTTACATATTAGTGTGGCTTTTATGGTTATAATTTTTCAAAATGCTGTTGAAATAACAAGCAAATGTAGACTCCAACAAACATCTTGACCATAGTTAATTTTAACATGTTATATTGTTAACATACTTTAACTATAGTGTTTTCAACACCTTGAACCTTCGATCATGTTTGTTCCAAACACTTGCAACTTGAATCAATATTACTGGCACAATCAAAAAACATAAGCGAAAAGAAAAACTATGTAAACAAGTTTAATTTTGTGTAATTATGAATGAAAAAAACATAAAATTTCAAGTCGTTTATTGTTGTTCACTATTTCAATTTTGTTTTCTCTGCCATTGAGCTCCACCTCCACCCCCATTGCATTCATGATGTTGACGCACTCCCAAGTCCCAGGTTGAACCCATTTGAGGGTCCAATTATGTTGAGCTGCGGAAAGTTGGGACTTGAGGGGCGCTTCCGACTTCTAGCATTAAAAGGGGGTAGAGGGGCGTGCTAAAAGTCCCGGGATTAGACTAGGAAGATGGACTAGAAGATCAAGCTTGAATTTGCATCCAAAAACCAACCACAAAGGGTTAGTTAGCATTCGGCAACACCCTTGGGTGTTGGGACAAGCCACGAGCACTTTTACACACAAGACTCACCACGACCCGGACTCAGGGGAAGCCACCACCTTCCCCCATATAGTATACTCTGCAACTCTCCGCCGAGGCTACATCTAAATGGCTCTTTTTCCCGGGACTCCAAAGTTGGAGTCTCGAAATTGTCCTGATTGGAGTCTCGAGACTTTGAACGCTCATAGCTCCTCGCCCCGAACTTGGATTGGGACGAGGTCTAAACCAAAGTTTTAGCTCTTTTCGAGAGCTTTCCAACGCCGTGTCGCACTTCTTGAGGCGACGTCGAGAAGAGGTCGATTCCTGACTTTTAATGGTCGGGAGTCAAACTGGCAGTTTGATTCCCGGCCCTTCTTTTGCCCATAACTTGGGTTGTAGATGTCCAAATGGCCAATGCAAGGACATTTTGGGCATCTACGCTTCAAGACATTTTCATTGATATAAAGAATGCACCAAGGCGAGGAAATTTGACCCCTCAAATCGTCTTTTGAGCTTTCAGGAGTCCCGAAGGACTCCATTTTCCCACTTTTGGGAATGTGAGTTGCATTTTCACACTTAGCCCCAAAGTGGGGTTGCGACAAATGTAGTGTTTCCAATGAAAAACATTAAGTAGTGAAAACAACTTTAAGGCCCATTCCCTAACTTCCCAATTTATTGCAATAGTCACCTTTACATATAACACTTTGCAAGTCAAAATTGACAATGCTTAAGTGCTCACCTTAACAGTATGTATTTACATTGAAATAAATTTCGTGTCACCAAAGTGGAATAGAAAACAACAAATGAAAAAAAAAGAAAATACTTTGACTAGCTTGTGGTAGAAAAAAAGGAACAGAATTTGGCAAAAATCAATGAATTTCATAGTGCATATGAAGCCGCCTTGCAATATCATTTAGGTCATTCACAACATTTTAAACAACTTGGAAGGTGAGACTTGAAGCCTTTTGATTGTTACATCAAACCAATGATGGACATTTGACGCATTCGCATCAAATCTTTAAAGAATTTACCTAAGGAAAATAAATTCAAAGTTTAATATCTTAAAGGTGAAATTTCACCAATAAAATAAGGTTGATAAGGACTACCCAAGGTGACCAAAGTATAGGTTCCTCACCCATGAAAAGTTCAAGATTTACAAAATTAAATTAAATTTACATACACAAGTTTTTAAAAAAAACCTATATCATAGAATAGAAATTTTCTTAACAAGACATTTCAAAGGTGACACACATCGTGATCAAAAGCTAGGGTGAAAAAACATGACAAGGGGTAACTTTGGTATAATGAGACAAAGACCCTACTTGAAAGTTTTGCATTTTCATAATGATGTTCACAAAGGATATTATATGTATGTTTGTTTACTTCTAGAAATGCTCATTTGAACTTAAAGATCTACTTTGTGGCGCGTTTGGAAAAAGCATTGGCAAAAAATTGTGTATAAGTTCAATTGAAAAGTTCCATTAACGAAAAATTATTGTGATTGCATCACAAACTTTGTATTACTTGTACTTCAATGGTGAAGAAAGAAGGAACATGCCCCGAATTTTTTGAATTGGATTAAGTTGTGCATCAATTAACTAATATGAATTAACTTGCATATTTTTGCATACAAATTTTTTTAATACAACTTTAGAAAAGCTTATGGATAATTAAAAACTTGGGCTACAAGGTGCCATTTCATGAAGGTTGAAATGATAACAACATCCATCAATTATTCTTCAACTTCTTCAAAACCCAAAAAGTGGGGGCAATACCACAAATAGTCCCAGCTGCCCAGCTACTCATGTGGAGAGGGCGCTTCTATTAAGGTGCATTCACACTTGGTGTTAGGGACTTTAGTGTTGAGTTCCTAACACCATGCTAGTCATTTAGGACTTACACCTACTTACCATAAACATTTTATGTTAAGTTAAACATTTGCTTAACATTAAGCTATCGCCCATTTAACGTTGGGTGCGACCTAGGATGCCACCTGGATTTTCATTTAACACTGACTTAAACATCAAGTGTGAATGCACCATTAGTCCAGTCAGATTGGCGCAAGCTGTATTATACATATCTACCCTTCAGGGAAGACAGGAAAGGAAGGCAAGGAAAGGGAGAGATACCTAGATCCAAATATGGATTGGTTCATCACATGGGGCGGTTTAGGGTTGATTAGCTATCCAGCCAGCCAGGGTATAACCAGCCAGGGTATAAAACCAAACCAAGTGGAAAGGTTAAGTTACACAGCTTGATAAGTAGGTACAGTAACAACGTCCTCATGGTAGTCATGATGATAACCATGCTTTGCATCCAAATAAGTCCATCCATCCATCCATCCATAGTCGTCGTCCGATTAAACCTGCAGCCTGCCTGCCACTCGCCTGATGCTTGTCTAGTCGGCAGGTACCTGATGGTGCCGTAGTTAGGTTAGGGTTAAGTAGGCGAACGGGCGAATGGGATTGGGATGGGTATGCGCCTATGCGCAGGAGACTGATTCGGCCAATCTTAGTTAGTTACTTAGTTAGTTTACTACTTTGCCGAGCCTAGAGTCACCCGAAGCCGGGCCTTTTCCGAACCGGACCCTGAGGCTCACCAGAGCAGCGAACGGCAATCTTCCTGAGTAACAGGGCGAAGACGACGAGCGAGCGAGCAAGCGAGAGCGAAGACGACGAGCAAAACGCACAACCGTGTGTGTATCGACGGAACAGGCCCGCCTCGCTACACAACTTGCTTGGCTCCCTGGCTCGCATTGTGAGGGATCACACAGGTTGTGTGTGTCCCTGTTTGCTGCCGTGTAGCCAGGATATGTGTTGAGAGGTATATTGGAGGAGAAAGGGAAGGGGGTTGGAGGGTTGCGCGCTGTGGGGGTGGGAGGGACGAAGGGGCCAAAAGGAGACGGGAAGGAGGAGAACGGTAGCCAAGATATGATTGCACAGAAACGGGGATTACTGAGGCTGGAGGTGTGCATGGGTGAAGGATGCCAGAGCTGCGTAGTGGAGCGCGACAGCCCCGCTCTCCACCCGTGGTTCAGGCGGCAGTAGCTGCCTGCCCTGAAACGGTACCCACCAGACGAACCACTCCCCGAAGACGTGCGGCTACTGCACTAGAGGAGGCTTGTTTGAAGAGAAATCGCGTCAGGACTCGCGCTGCAGTTGCTAAAGAAGCAGCAGTTGTTAACAGGGTCGGGGGCCGTGCGAAGGGGACCGGGAGCGGTCGGCCTACCAAGCAGAACCGCAATAACAAGGCTCCTCCTCCTCAACCAAGGGCTGGCCCTGGACCGAGGCAGAGAGGCCCTGGGCGGGGAAAGCAGGTTTCTCCTAGATCCCGCTTCCCAGAGCCTCAGCCGCTTCAAGATCCTTCGCCGTTCCCGGAGGAAAACGTCGAAGCAGATATTGATCTAGAGGACGACAGACAAACGGAAGCGGCTGAAGTCAGGGCGATGGAAGAAGAGAGCGCTGGCCGCAGTGCAGAGAAAGTACCTGGTGCAGAGGATGATGGCAGCGCGGCACCTCTTCCCGAGAGGGTAAATTGTCTGCTTGGTTTTGCAGAACTTTCTGGTTTGTAATTGCAGCTTCTGTTGCACTGTCTTTTGTTAGCGCATGTGGCAAAAGGTATCATTGGCTTTGGAATGCAGTCTGATGATTGATACCGTTTTTAAATATATATATATTGGAGGGGTGTGGGGTCTGTAACGTTGTACATATGCACTATGCTGGTCTGTTTTCCCCAGCAAGGGCAGTGGAGAAGTCAGGCTTGGCTGGTATGCATCCAAAGGTTGGTTTTTTGTTGCATGCATGGATGGTTTGTGTTCTGTTGTGTTTTCTTCAGGGTTATTCTCTTTCAACAACATTTGTAACACGCAGGTGCAAGTTGGCGGGTCACCAGTGTACAAGATAGAAAGGAAACTTGGCAAGGGTGGCTTTGGACAAGTGTATGTAGGTCGTCGCGTAAGTGGAGGCACCGAGCGGACCGGTCCACAGGCTGTAGAGGTACATCTCCCAGTTTTCCTGCTATGGCCTGACAGGAACTCAAGTCAGTTGGGCGGGGATGTTATGGTAGGTGGGCAATACCACATGTGTTGCCATGGAAGGTCCCTGAACATGTGGTTGACTGCCACCGTTGTTGGAGCCACTGCTTAGTTCTCTTAGGAATGGGTATTTTTCATGATTGCTAATTGGTTGCCGTGATGCTATTAGATCTGAAATATCAATAGCCTTGTTCTTCTCAATCCTATTCAGGTTGTCTTGAACCATTGGTATGGAGAAATCCTCAATACTTATGAAGATAATTTCTCAATACTGAGTACTGTAGCCTGTGCCCCAAATTTTCTTGTGTTGACAAGCTGTAAGACATGCATTCATAATGATTGAGAGCAAGGTTACAATGGCTGGGAATGCTTTAATAGAGTTTAAGATGCTGTTCTCTATAGATATGACATAGGGCAACTTCCACCATTTTCTGCATTGAGTTGAATGTGATGCAAATCTGGTTGTGGGCAGGTTGCATTGAAGTTTGAGCACCGGAGCAGCAAAGGCTGCAATTATGGTCCCCCATATGAGTGGCAGGTTTACAAGTATGAGTTATTTCAATGTAGAGATCAGTTGTCACCTGTTACGACTTTGTTGGTCTTATTTCCTAATGTAGGATATGCTGTGTTTTGTTGTTTTCTTTTGCAATAGTAGCTCCATTTTCTGCCGTAGATTTTTTCTGGGCTCTGTTTCTGATGGCATTTCCATTGAATCTGTTATATGGACCACTTTTTTGCAGCACTCTTGGTGGCAGCCATGGAGTTCCCCGTGCACATTTCAAAGGCCGGCAAGGGGACTACTATGTCATGGTATGATTTTACTGTTTTTTGCCTGAGACCCATCTGCTGGTGGTCTCAGAGTCTCATTAATAGCTCACAAGGTGTATTCAATGCTGAGTGCCAACAGTTTCTGTATGATCTTTGTTGTTTGCAGGTGATGGACATGCTTGGGCCTAGTCTGTGGGATGTTTGGAACTCGTCAGGCCAGGCGTAAGTTACTCTTGAGCATGTCAAGTGTCTGGTGTGCTCCTCTTGCAGATAGATGGAACATATGGGCGACTCAACCTTGATCTTAAGGATTTCTTGTGCCAAAGAGCTTAACGCTTTTTTTGGTGGGTTCATGCAGAATGTCTACTGAAATGGTGGCCTGCATTGCAGTGGAAGCAATTTCTATCCTGGAGAAGATGCATTCTAGAGGGTATGTTTTAATATCATGCATCTGTTCCATGTATGTTGGGCTGATGTGGTGTATTGGAGGTGTACCTCATGGGCTATCTTCTGGTTTAGAGAACTTGATGTTTTGAAGTTTTGGCATTTTATTATCTACACAATTTTAAAGTGTTGCTTTAATTCAGGTATGTTCATGGAGATGTGAAGCCAGAAAATTTCCTACTGGGACAGCCTGCAACAGCTGATGAGAAGAAACTGTTCCTTGTTGATCTTGGCCTTGGTGAGTGGAAAACTGGTTAGAAATGCTCTTGTACAGCATGTAGTTGTTAATTGTGTTCCTGCTTATACAAATGACTGTTGTGTCCATGAGAGCTTATGACTGCTTATACAAATGACTGAATGTTTCCTCAAAGTTCCTGATGTTTCCAGAAGTACAAGAGAGGTCTCTTTTGTACTTGTCCATTTGAAGTTGCTTCTATGTATCATCTAGGGGAAATTGATGTTCAGTGACATCATTTGTCATGGCAGCCACGAGGTGGAGGGATGGGACTAGTGGCCAGCATGTTGAGTACGACCAAAGGCCTGATGTATTTCGGTATGCAGTTTCATCTTTGTTAAATTAGCGAGAAATGCATCATTGAGCTGTTGCCGTTCCTTTGTTGTAGAGAAGCATGTAGTGACATGGTGAATTCCAATGTTGGCAGTGGAACTGTCCGATATGCAAGTGTGCATGCACATTTGGGTCGTACTGGCAGCAGAAGGGATGATATGGAGTCATTGGCCTACACCCTGGTGTTTCTCCTTCGCGGTCGCCTGCCTTGGCAAGGTTATCAGGTAGGGATTGGTTATCTCTATGTGAGATTTAGCTTTGCATGGGGTTGTGATTAGGGCATGTGCTGGCATTTGACATGTGGTTGAAATCGGCTGTCACTAGACTTCTAATAGGAATTGGAGTGCTGATGTTTGCTGCATAGGGTGACAACAAGGGGTTCCTAGTGTGTAAGAAAAAAATGGCAACATCACCAGAGATGCTGTGCTGTTTCTGCCCAATGCCTTTCAAGCAGTTCCTTGAAATTGTTGTCAACATGAAGTTTGACGAGGAGCCCAACTATGGCAAGCTTGTATCACTGTTTGATGGAATTTTGGGTCCAAATCCAGCTGTGAGGCCTATCAACACAGATGGTGCCCAGAAGGTGGGGTTTGTCAAAAGATTTTTCAGTTTTGCTTTAAAAGTGTATCATTAAGGTGATCTGCAAGGAAGTATCCACCAATGAGTTCTGTAATGAATACGCTTGCCCTGACAGGTTGGACAGAAGAGGGGAAGGATGAGTGTGGAAGAGGAAGAGGATGATCAACCAAAGAAGAAGATAAGGCTTGGAATGCCTGCAACCCAATGGATAACTGTCTACAATGCACGTCGGCCAATGAAGCAAAGGTATGGCATGTTGAAGAATAGGGAGAACAGATATTCCTTACATGTTACTATCTTGCCCCTGCAGAGCCAACTTCTGTTTCTCTTTCAAGTTTGGTTTATTCAGTCACTAGCTACTACAAGGACCATAGAGATATTTGGTCAGAAATCTTTAATCCAGTTGTCAGAATGTGATGTGTATGTTGTCAGGGTGATGATTAGTAATTGTGCAGTCCTTTCAGCTAACTTGTACCTGTTCTTATCTGAGATTAATTCTTTTCCACTTTTTCTTCCCAAGTTATTCTTACTGAGAAGCTCTGTAGATTTTTTTGTTGCTGGTACTCCTGATTTCTCTGATTGCGTGTATCTGGGCAAGTGCCATATTGGCAGTGCTATACAACTAGATTTTGTGAGCTTATTTGTGAGTAATATCCCAAGATTCCAAGGCTCAAATTGCTGGAACTTTTGAAAATCAGCTCAGAAGAGTTATCTGTAGCTCAAAACAGCAAGCTTAATTGTCTGCTGAAGAGAAAAGGTTACCTTTTGATGTTTGTATTAAGTTGATCCAGAGGTTTGCTTACCATAGAAAGAGTTCTGTTTGTGCGCTTCACCTTTGGAACCTTTGAAATGAGTATTTCAAGGGCTTCTCACCCGAGTTAAAAAATTTTAAGCCCACTTTGTTCTCTAAAGCTCATGCTCTTAAAGTTCTCTGTTTTCCTCTCTTCTTCTTCCTCTTTTTCTCTCTTTTTATGTTCCTCTTGTTTCTTGGTTTCTTTGGTCTTCTCCTTGTCTTTTTTGGTTTTGTTGAGCTCACATCATCTTGGCTGTGTTTTCTTGCTATTGCTGGTTTGTGACAGATGCTCAGTATGTTGGTTAATGTATCACATTGATCTCACTGATTAAGTAAATGGCAACATTATGGTAGCTGGCCACTAGCATGCATGTTTTTGGTCTCTGAACGTGTATGTGGTTGTTGCTGTTGTTCAAATCACTCCTCTGTATTAGTTTTAATTTTGTCTATTAATGTTGGGTTCCCACTTTTCCTGTTTGGTGGATATGCTATCACATCTTATATCTCTATTACCTTATTGTCAGGTCATCTGTAGATTCTATGCTGGTTGTCCTAAAAATGTGAGTATGCAGTAATTCTCATCTTATGAATATGTGTACTTTGTTGGGGGCTTGGATCATCGGCGATTCAGTGACTTGACATCAGGTTGGGAAGTGCAGGTACCATTATAATGTGGCTGATTCTCGGTTGACTCAGCATGTGGAGAAGGGCAATGAAGATGGCCTGTATATAAGCAGTGTGGCTTCTTGTACAAACCTGTGGGCCCTTATCATGGATGCTGGAACGGGGTTCACTGCCCAAGTTTATGAGCTCTCACATGTCTTCCTCCACAAGGTTTGTGCAAGAGTTCTACATTTGGGGTCACAGGTATATTAGTACTCTTCTAGGGTTAAGGCAGCTTTTCTGATAGAACTTTTGGGTTGCTGATCTGGCCAATTTGTCTTAATTCTCAGGAGTGGATCATGGAGCAGTGGGAGAAGAACTACTACATCAGTGCTATTGCTGGAGCCAACAATGGGAGCTCTCTTGTCGTAATGTCTAAAGGTTAGAAGAAGCTGTGGTTTTCAAGTGTGTATAGTGATTCAGCTATGGTAGGCTCTATGTGCTTTTGATGTCATGAATTTTGCAAATCTCTATTGACAGAGTGATCATGCAAATGTGTCTATCAGGTACATCTTATACTCAACAATCATATAAAGTCAGTGATTCATTTCCTTTCAAGTGGATCAACAAGAAATGGAGAGAGGGCTTCTATGTTACATCCATGGCTACAGCTGGCAGCCGTTGGGGAGTTGTTATGTCACGCAATGCAGGCTTCTCAGACCAGGTCAATGTTTATTTCCCATGAGGCTGGGCTGGTATTAAGGTTGCAAGGTTGCCATATGACTCATTCGAGGTTGATTGCTCGATGTTATCTAAACTGCTTCATAAGTATTGATGTTTGTAGGTAGTGGAGCTGGACTTTCTGTATCCCAGTGAAGGAATACATAGACGGTGGGATAGTGGGTATCGCATCACCTCTGCAGCTGCAACTTGGGATCAGGCTGCATTTGTGTTGAGTGTACCACGCAGGAAACCAGCTGATGAAACTCAGGAAACGCTGCGCACATCAGCTTTTCCAAGTACACATGTGAAGGTGAGTGCTCTGGGTGCAGTCCATTGTTTTTCTAGGTTTAAGTTCATGATTAAGTTGGAGATATTGTACATTTACAGTTGGGAAAAAAATGACCCTGGTGTGTAATTTGGTTGTACAGGAGAAGTGGTCAAAGAATCTTTATATTGCAGCTGTAAGCTATGGACGGACTGTTTCATAACACCTCTTCTGCAGTGGAGAAGGAGATTTGAAGACTTGCAGCAGACATTGATTGTGACAACTCAAGTGGAGCCCTCTGCTTGACAAACAACTCTTGGGCCTTCTGCTTGACTGATGTTGCAAATATCAACACATCAAGTTATCAGGATTTGGCCAGTGCCTTCCTGGGGATCTCCCACCATATGGGAAGAAAGGCAGGTGACCTAAATTATCCAGAATATGTGTTTTATTAGACAGACCTACTGGGATTTGCAGGCAAGTAAGGGGCAGGAAAACAGAATGTGGGGTGATCAGTTTGTGATCATGTCACCAATGGTGCTTGCTTCAAGGAAAAACTTTATGTTTTGCAACTAAGAATCAAGTGTTTTCCATGTGAGTCTGTGAGATGTTGCACTCCTGGTTAGGTGAGCTGTTTTGTGGGCACTGTGACAGCTATTGAACTTTTATGGGGATTTTTAACATATCCTTTATGGCATGCAGCCCTATGTTTGGTGGTACTGACGCTTGTTTCTTCTGAAGTGTTCAGCTCCAGAGGACAAGTTTAGTCTTAGATTCTGACTTTCTTTTCTGCACCTCTCAATTGTTTGGAACTTTATTTTGGATTCCTTTCAGCTTGAGGGCAATACGCTTCTTTGCATGGAGTCATCTCTTGATGTACGAAGATTTCATTTGTCTACTTGGTTCTGCTTTCTTAACTTCCCTACCATTCACATTTTTGTTTGCTGTATGGTTCTGAAAGGGTTGGGTGGGTTGAACACTGTCTAGTGTCTTTGTAAATTCCAGTCCTATCACTGTTTCCTAATGTTAGTTGGCCTTAGCATTTAGACACTAATGATATGAATAATCTTCTTGAAAGCAATCCAAGTTGAATAATAATTTTTGGACGTTTTGAAGAAGAGTGTATGAATTTTTATAGATTTGTGAGAAGCTAACCCAATTTGGTCAGCAGGTTAATCCATGAAATCAACTACCTTAAGTCTTCATAGAGGGTTCATATGCTTAACTAGCCTTCCTAATATCATGTGCGAAAATTATGCATTGAATCTTGACTTAAATGAGCAGGAATTGTGCCAATGTAACATAGCTAGTGCCGAAGTCGTAAAGTAAAACATGAAAGTAGAGAGTATAAGCTGAGGATTTGGCAGGTTTTGGCAGGTTTTGGCACATTTACTTTAGAAGATGATTTAAACATCATGAATAGTAGCAGCAGGTTAGGTCAGGTGGCAGTATTTATTAATGTTGGTCTTTGATTAAACTTGATGGCACTCACTTAGTTTTTGGCATGTCTACCTTAGAGGCTAAACACACATGAACACACAACAAAAGAGGGCAGAAAATACATTGTTTAATTGTCACAAAAAGAGAATACAAAAGAGTAACTCTAAATGCAAGAAGTCCTTATAGTCATGGGTAATACTGGTTGGTACCCAGGGGTTGTTATTTCCGATTTTTTTATGTTAAAAATTTGGTGAATTAATCAACTGTACGTTTTGTGCTAAATCAAGAACTTCACAACTCTATTGCAATATAGTGTTCCACAAGAAAGAAAATGATTAAAATAAAAAGGACATGAATCTTATTTTACTTGATAACACCATATGGCTTACAGGTGATGCATGCACCCAACTACCTGATCAGGTGACGCATGAACCCAACATTACAACCTACATTGTGTGTCAATAATGGATATCATTGTTCAACTTCTAACCAATGGTTACAGATTAGTGTAGGGCAAAGCCCTAGGGTGGAGGCATTCTCAAAATAAGGGGCCTAGGATGAGGCGATAACCAAGTCTGGCCCCACATTTTGGCAATGTCCCCCACCCATGGGCTTTACCTATTGTAAAGCATGAGGCAAAATTTATCATGAACCAAACCTATGTAGATCACAAGGTGCATGAATCGGAGGGGTCTTATGCCTACTCCTCAATAGTGGGAGGGTTCTTACACCTATAAGTAGGCATAATTTCCCTCCCACCTTTGAGGCATAGGCATATTATCCATCCCCATTTTTGGGAGAGAAATTGATGGATATAAGGTACCCTCCACATACACTACAAATTTTCTATGAGTGCTTTATGAAGTGGGAATGGGAGATGGGTTTGTAAGGGGTGGAAGTAAGAGGTATTTTACTCACTACTGTTGCTTGGTCTAAAACAGAAGATGCCGGTATCCTTTGATGAGCAATAACCTTTTAAGGAAAGTTATTAGAATCAGAAGGGAGGACACTTGCACTGTTGGAACTTGGCATCTAAGCTTTATTGGGGGCTAATGTGCTAGAAGTTGTTAGCAACCCAATCTCACAAAAGCAACCCAATCTTGACTAAAAATCTGTGAGATTGGGTCCTAATAATTACTGGCAGTGGAGTGGGTGAGGGTATGAAGCATGGGGTGGTGAGTGAAGGCTGGACATAGATGTGGTTGGAATGTTGCACATTTACATTTGTGCATTAGTGATGTGAAGATATTGCTCCAGGCTGGATATATGTTTGGTAACAAAAGCAAGCTTCAGAATGTAGCACACTCAGGATAGTGATGAGGTTGGGTGGATGTTTGCCTACTAGAGTCAGGTGTAATTGCAAATAAGAGGCAGATAGTGCTCACTAAAAAGACTACTAGGTGCAGTCATAAACATTGCTCAAAGTATCAAGACCATTTCCACCATGAATAGTAAACACTAGAAGCACAACTTCCCAGCCGCCTAGAGGGTGCGTATATAAACATATATTAATCTGCCAAAAAATTCCAGCAAACAGTCAAACAAAAAAACCAGTTGTGCTTCCAGAAGCAATTGGCCACACTAATTTATAATGTTGGCTAGTACAAGAGACATAGCTAATGATAAAAGTCAATACTATCCTCATTGAAACTGCAACAAGCTTATGCAATCAGCTTGATTTCACCTTAGCTTGCCCCTGTCACAAGCAAGCATACCTACAACTAATGAAACAAAATGTCAAGGGTCTCTCAACATGCACAAATGGCAAAGTGAATATATCTTGGTTCTCACTCAAGATAACAAAGTTGTAGCAAAGCCAAAAGGGAATCCATCCTTGAAATCAAGGCACCAAAGCTGATGCTGTTGAACAGCTGTCTGCCTGAATAAAGCATGTACAAGTAACATAGGAAAGAGGCTTCTCTAAAGTGACATGAAAGGCTTGGTTCATGCATCAGATCTATGTTATATAAATCACAAAGAGACAAGTTGTGTGTCTCTGGCACCCAACCAAAGCATAGACCCTAGGAAATCACTAGACTAAAAAAGAAGAGTCCACAATTTTCGGCCTGATGCATCTGCACAAACCATGAACATGCCACTGAATGGTGTTCTCATTTGCCTGACAATCCCAGGGTTCTGACATTGTCAGCTACAAAAGTCTGCTGCAAAAATCTGCATAGTCCTCTTCATCTTTTCTTTAATCCCTTGCCCCAAACATGCTTAACACCCACCAAAACATGAAATTCCTCCCAACAATTGAAATGAGGATTACTGCTGTGAAGACTGCATCAGCAACAGTTTAAAGACTGGACAAGCAATAGAGAGACATGCTTTTTGTTGAACAACACACGTACAACAATGGGCCCAAGTTCTATGTCTAGGCCACACTTTAATGCTCATTCCATCCACATGCTGAGGTCATATTTTATGACTTCATCCAGAATTTATAGACTTTGGACATCTCACAAAAATCAGGGAGTCTGGCTTACACCAGAACAACCCTAGCCTTAGTACCGAACTCGTTTGCTTCGGCTTCCCACTTGATCACTCTCATCCTGTCAAAACCCCCCACCCTGAATTTGTGAGCTGCTTGAATGAATTTCTAAAGGATCTGTGGAGAGTCAGGTCAAAGAGGGGGAAAGTTCTGAAGACCCCAGAGAATGCATTTGCGTGACCAGAGAGATTTGAATGGATAACTCAAGTACCCATAACAGATCAACCCAATATGTACAAACATTCAAAATGATGGTAGCAGTTTGCCACATGCACATGATAGTCAAGCATCTTGAAACCAAGATGATCCAGGGAACCCTTGTTTCTATGCCACTTATAAATACCACTGGCTATAGGTCAGTGTAAAACATCTATGAGAAGTTATAACCCCATCCCCCACATGTGAGACTAAATCAGGACTGAAAGGAAGCATAATAGTGCAATGAAGCTGGGAACACCCCAACCACAAGTATAATTGGACTAATGAATGCTCTGAAGCTAGACAGCATTGCATACCTTTGTTTCCAGGGAATCAAAATCGTCGAGCAAAGGCAAGATATTATCACCTCCTTGTCCATCAATCTCCATGCGGACACTATCAGCTGCCAGCAACTCCGGTTGTACCTTTAAATCAACATTGCAACTTCAGACAATAGTCCAGCAGTTAGGCCACTAACTGCTTTAAGCTAAAGCAGCGCAGGCATGCTGATTCAATTTGGACACACATCTTGCTATAAAAGTAAGATTCACATCAATTTAGACACCTGTTGCTCTAGGCACTCATAACATTGTCAACATTACTCAGGGCAGCCAATACCATAATTCTTGTTAAATGTACCTCCTCACTGTCTTCGCTTAAGTCTGCTGTTGCTGCAGACTCCGTCAGGCATTTGACATGAACAATTGGGCCCAAAACTCCGCTATCAAGACCCTCAGTGACTCCACCAGGAGCAACATTCATATACACAGTGCCTTTGTACATCCACTCATCTTTCTCATCACTATAAAAGTCTTCAAATGGCTCACCACAAAGTGCACAAGCACTTTGGTTCTCATCAGCTGGGACTGCAATGCTCTCACCATCATCAGTCTCTGAAGGCATAGCTACAACCTCTGTGGCAAAGAATGAAGGGGCCAGCTGTGTAGTTGATGCCCCTGTGCCACTAAGCCATTCCTTCAGAGTCACAAACCAGTTCCGAGAGACCTTCTTTTGAGCTTTCTGTTGACGATTTCTGGAGACATGCCAGTCCATATGCTTGCTGTGTGCCTCTTGCTCCTTGAACCGCAGCCCACATGTTTTGCACTGCCTAGGGATGTTATAATAAAGAGCATTGAGCACAACTTCATGCCTTGCCTTCAGAACCTCTGGCTTGAACTCAGTACCAACTACATCGTCCTTCAGCTCCATGGACTTGCCGGTCATGGCAGTCGACTCTGGAAAACCAATCATACCTCCAGAGACAGTGGCAATCTTAGTTGGGAGGGCTGATGGAAAAGAAATTGACTGGCCATCAGCAAGGGTTTCTGAGTTCCTGGAGTTGGAAAAACCCGGGTTTGAGCTAGAACCACTGGGAGGAGTCCATAAAAGACCATGGGTGGAAACAGCATCATCTGTTGTAGCAGTTGGCACTGGGGCAATCAGACCCTTGGCAACAAGCGACTTAAGAAGGGAGTCTAGTGGTGCAGACAATGGTGGAAGAGGCAAAGAGACTGGACTGGCTCCCACCACTGATGGAGGTGGGGGACCAGGGGGAACAGGGGGTTGCCCATGGTTAGATTGCTGTTGCTGAGAGGTCAGGTTGGGTAGGGCAGAGAAAACAGGAAGTCCTTGTGCTGAAACTGCCAGATACTCTCCTCCATGGCCTCCTGTTTGTGTAGACAAAGGTTTGACAGCTGGAATTGGTAGATGTGTTGGGGGGGACATGCTTGGCAACAGAGGTTGTCCTGAAAGTAATTGCTGGACTTTGCTGACTCCTGGAGAAGGCTGTTGCAGGGGAAGACTTTGAGGCTGTGACTGCAGCTGTGGCAACAACTGGCTTTGTACAGGGGGTAGGAGACCTGACTTCAAGAAGGCTACTAAAGCATCTGTATCTGTGCCTTGCACCTCAGTTTGCCCATTGGGCAAAAATCCTGACACAGATTTCACTTGCTGGAACTGGGTTGCCTGAGCTTGTTGGACTTGACCCAATGCAACTACAGGGTGAGTTTGCTGAGGAGAGTGCTGTTGGGGGGGTTGCTGAAGAGAACTGCTCAAGGCTGGTGGCCTGAACTGAGGAGACATGCTGGAGAAATCAAGGGATGGTCCTTGCAAGGACTGCAACTGCTGAGGAAGTGCCTGCTCATTGAGGACATGTTGTGTTACACCATGTGATTGATTTCGCAGGTAGAGAGAACCTGGGCCAGACTGCCTTTCATTTTCCTGGAAGGTCATATTTGAGTCAGGTGTTACAGGTGAAAAGTTGTTATATGCTTGCCCTAGAGTTGCAGAAAAGTTTGGCCTGATACCAAAGGGGCCTGCTGAAGTAGCATCTCTCCTGCTGGGTGAAGGTACTGAGGGTGTTGTGGAGCATGGGGGTAAGTTAGATGGAGGTAATGCCAAGCTGCAAGCTGGTACAGTTACCTGCAGGGTTTTTTAAAGCATCAATGAGGCTGAGTAGGCATTTTACACTTGAGAAGACTGTAAGCAGGACTTCACATACAGTATGTCAGACAGTAACAGACTGCATATGTACCACCATATAACACCAAAAGCCATCAAAGTCTGCTAAGGTGATTCACATACATAAGAACACCAGACATGAATCAGCACAACATATAATTGTTACAAAAAATTTACCTGAAGTTCTGGTATATGCTGTTGCACAGAGTAGTGACTATTCATTGATGCATTCGACCCCTCCACATTCCTCTCTTTTACTGGAACAGCTGTGCGACCAGGATGTGTGGAGTGTTTACTCCAGTCCTTCAACTCCTACAGGCAAGAGATTTCTGCATGGGTGAATATACCAAAACAAACTGAGAAATAGATGCAACCATACTGATCAACTTAGATCCTTCACATTTTTCTGGAGACCTACCATGTGGAGAATCGATTGATTGTCTGCAGATAAAGGGAACTGTTGAGACTGAGGATTGCCCCTAGGTCTTTGCCAACTCAGATTATAAGGAGCTCCAGAGGAATGTGATACATGCATCTGCCCTCTTCCCAGAGTCCCCTCCCCAGAATATTGATCATCCACTCTTGAGTTTCCACGGCCTAATCCTTCTTGCTCCTGAGCTTGCGGTGTCAGATCCTCCCACACATACTCTTCCTCATCGGTATTTTGCCACTTCTCAATTCCTCCTCTTTGCAAATTTGACCCCATATACTGGGAGTCTGGTCCTTGAACCTTAAGTGTTTCCTCATCCCTTCCTGTGCTTCCACTTTTCATCTCCATTGCTGGAGGAAGCAGGAAGGGGACTCCTCTCCCCAACCCAGGGGACTTGTTGCTATATCTATGATTGTCAATACCAGAGGGGCTTTGACTTGACTGGTGCCTCCAATCAAACCCATTTTGTTGGAAGTAAATTCCCCCATTATCAGTATCTCCATTGCTTCGCCTTTTTCTCTCTCCCTCCCTGTACCACCTGCTCTGATCACTTTTCTCTTTGCCTGGGCCTCCACCCATGTCAGACCGAGGAACTACCCGTCTTTCATACTCAATCCTTGGGAAGTCATAAACAGGCCTCTGCCCATAACCTATTTTGTCATACTGATATTGCTTACCAGGCTGCATGATCTGTAACAAAAACATTGAAGCAAATGAGAAATGTGTCTTGCAATTTCAAAGACTTCTCACATAATACATCAAGATGAGAACATATGGGTTGCAATCCCAGAATCATACTGGCAGTCTTTGTGGTTGAGCATTAGGAAATCCTTTTGCATCAGGCCTCTCTATGTCTCTTATCTGAGTACTTCCATTGCTCTCACCAACAACTCCATCAGCCTGCCAACACAAATTTCAAACACTGGAATAGTTCCATCAGGCAAGCTTGCATAATTCCTGAAAAACAACCTGGGAAAGTACTGGAGATCATAAAAAGAACAAAACAATATTTGAAACCCTGGGATCCATGTGGCAATATGGATCAAAAGTAGTATACCCTGCTTTTTGAGGACTGCATCAAAAGTTGGTGTTGAGCTTCCAAGTACTTAGGATTGACATGAATGCCATGCCCAGAACGAAGAGCAGAGGATTCAATAGGGTGTGATGGCTGAGAAGACATCACAGGCTCTTTTGACTGAAGACTGAAGTTAAGTTCTGCTTCAATGACATGCAAAGGGCTTGATGGGAACACACCCCGCCATGTCCAAAACAAATGTTGCATGGCTGTGTAGGCAGCAGGATCTACTTGCCGATACGCCTTACAAAACACCTACATCCCCCATGTAAGGTCCATACTTGTTAGGTCTTGGATTAAAGAATCAGTGACCAATCACACAAGGGGATGGCAACATTAAGAGACCAGACTAATCAGGCAAACACCAAACTAAGCATTCATCTTGTACAAAAGGTGTCACACAACCAGCCAGCATATCCAAACAAGAAGATAGTTAATAAATTCACAAGTGGCAGAAATTTGAGGACTCCACTGTACTGTCAAATGAACAATATGGCTTCGTTAGTGTCCCAACAACAACATTGATGCTCACCCATGATTTTCCATCTCTATTGTCTGCAAGACATAATATTATCACAAGGCTCTACCTCTGCAGCAAGGTCATTCATACAAGTATGAATTAGGGATGACTAAACTCTTCCAAGATAAATACCTCAGGAAGGCGTGCAGAAAAATACTTGACATACTCGCCCCCAATGTTCTTGACGATGCTATCAAGCAGGTACAAAGATGGAAGCTTCTGCTCCTTTGGCACCTATTAACATGTGCACATAAAACATTTGATGAAAACAGCATACACCAATTCACACATAAAGCTGGAAGATATTGCTGCTCCAACAGTAGAGGAAGTCTATTACTTAGACACTTAAAAGGGAAGCATGCCAAAAACTCTAAGTGCAATTCTCAGTACCAATTGGTTGGTGTTGATACCTTCTGCCTAAAGAACCAGCTAAAGTTTTCAGGAAGCACAGAAAGGTCACCCTAAAATGTACTCAAGCTGCCCAGCCAAAAGTAAATATGAATTGCCTGTGAAATTCCTTGAAATACTGAGTGGATTGCTAATGCTCCAAAACCACAGCTCTTTTCAAAGCTTTTCTGTTGAGGTAGGCAGACCCCTGCAGAGCTTTTTCATTGCACTGGCTATTGTACAAATGCAGCATAACGTTGACTCTATCACAGTAGGGTTATGCAAGAAAAAGCCTAGGAGGAATGTAAAGAAGCAGAAAGCTGTGCGCTTGACAGAGCAATGTGATAAACAAAAGCACAAACCCAGAAAAAAAACGAACGAGGACATAAAACACTACATTTCTCGTACCCTAACAATGTGGTCACAAATAACAGCAGAAATGCCTTGCGCTGCGTGAGCATTCTCTCCAGCAATGATTGTGAGATTAGTAATAATTGGCTTCGAGTTGAAAGTGAGCTCCATCAGAGCGGATTTGTACTGCGAAACAAGTTCTTGAAGGTCTTCTATGGGATTATGAATCTCTTCTTCCTTATTCCTCTGCTCTGATGTTGGTTCCGTATTCTTATCATTGCTAACTTTCTCCGCACCACCACCACCTCGCAAGTCTTTGAAGCCCGTTCTTTTCTCAAGCTTGTCGGTCACTCCCTCTTTCTTCATGTACGATTGCTTTGCAATAGCGTTTCTTGCCAGGATTTCTGTTATCCTTGGGTCCTTCTCCCCTGCCATGAGAACCGTGCTGTCGGTCTCTTGACACTATTCAGCGCCCTTCCCCC
>Ga0209611_10000859_pt1 | contig 48570 bp, 27 predicted proteins | sample S1TSphgellanicum_3_FD_187693 | JGI IMG/M metagenome (GOLD analysis project Ga0209611, IMG submission 187693) | Host-associated microbial communities from peat moss isolated from Minnesota, USA - S1T2_Fc - Sphagnum magellanicum MG (SPAdes) (version 2) | ecosystem: Host-associated > Plants > Peat...
TTAAAAAATTTATAGATCAACCAGTGTAATTTGGTAAACATTCGCGGGTAAAGAATGTTATGACAAGGTGCTAAATGAAGAATTTTAAAGAATTTTAATGTGCAAAATGAAGAATGTCATAACTATGGTTGCCCATGCACCTTGAAGAAAACCATCAAATTGTTTTTTGGAACCAAACCACCCAATCGCCAATTTAGTTTTTTCCTTATCCCACTTGGGACCAACCATTACCCTCAAACCATTAAGCCTATTAGAAACCCACTATAATGGTACCATTACAAAATGAGTGGTTTGCACAATGGTTTAACCACATGTTTTCTAGTAGTGAAATGTTTAGTTTAGGTGGTTAAGTGCTTAGCCTAACCACTTCATTTAGTTGTTAACCTCCTAGGCTAACATAACTATGAACCAAGAAACTAATCTATTGAATTAACTATTTGTGAACTTGATTAGCTATTAATGATACTCATGTGCTATGGGAATGACACTGCAATAACATAACATTTCATCCTTTGCCAAAAACACATTGGAAAAAAGGTTTAGTCAATTGCACATGGATGTTTGAAGGAAAAGTATAGGTTACCCGAAACATTTTCTTCAAACATCCATTTAGCTTCAAAGGAACACTTTAAGGTCATTACAATTAAATTCACTTCAAATATCTAAAATTTAAAATATAAACAAATATAAAAAACTACTTAAAAACATGCATACTAAAAACATTGACCAAATGATTTTTAAAAGATTAATTCCAAAACATCATGCAACCCATAAATAGAATGTACATTACATTTGAAACATGTGTAGTTTTATTTTTTTTCAAAAACATGTAACTTGACAACTTATGAACCCAACATAAACATGTGCCTTCAATAAAAGCGCAAATGGGTCTACATTATAATGTAACATATAATATTTAATCATGTTACATAATTAGATTCAAATATTGTAACATATAATGTTGAAACATGCAGGTGCATATAAATTGAAATAAGCAATTTGTAATGTTTTATCTAGACATGATTATTTTTCAAAAATTATAAAAAAATTAAATGTTTTATTCGAACCATGACCTCTTAAACTATTATGTCAAAACCTTACATTGAAACTGTAAACATGGTATTCGAAATATTGTGAACCCAAATGGGATTGTGGACCTTGGCTATGTAACAATGTTTATGTTGATTTTTTAAAATTAAAATAAATGCACAATGGTAACTTAAAGCAAAACATATAATAGTGTATAAAAAATCAAGTTCATATATGAACCTATTATAGGCCTTGCACAAGTTTTCTTACAAACAATAACCAAACAATTCAAACCCAAACAAACAATGTGGGAGAAGAACATGATAAAAAGAGACAACGTGACCATTTTGCAAGCAGATATTCAATGTGCAATTTCACAACCTTTGGCACAAGTGTCAATCACCAAAAACAATAGTAAAAACCATTGTGAATTGGCAAACAAAAAAAAGCCCCCATCGGTAAAACAACAAGACATATTACATACATGTTTATGAGACTATTGATATATGAATAGCTTCAAAGAGGAAAATGAAAGAGAGTACAATTTTAGACAGGAAAAAGAAAGAAAGTAAAGAGTGAAGAGGAAGGTTATTGGGCGTTGCCATGAGCTTGAAGCACTATCAAAACCCTAAGTGAAAATCTATGACAGGGATGTGACAATGAAGACAACAATGACAGATTCAAATCTAGCAAAAAATCCATCATGATGATGTGAACATGGGAAAAAGGTATAAAGCGGGATGCCCCAATGTTATAAGTCAATTTGGGCATGGATGGGGTTTGGATGGGGGCACATGGACCATGGGGTTATGGGTTCAAAACATAGCCTTGAGACTTGCCATGTTTCAGTGGGTGCTATGTTTTGGGGCTCATGTTGCCCATGCATCGAAACCCATGCTAGGCCGCCTCAAAATCAACAATGAATTTATGACATGTCGCTGAAATAACATCGGGGTTTGGATTCGAAAGAGGTGGTATTTTTGTGTGAGGTGTGAAGCTTGGTGTGCATGTGTGTAGTTTTGGGGAGTGTGAGAAAGGCAATGCTGCAGTACCAGTTGTAAAGATGATCAAGGTACCAATAATGAACCTTCATACGGATAGTAGAGATGATAAGGTACCAATAATGGGCCTTCATTGTACTTGTGTGTTGAGATTTTGGAATTAAGTTACAAAGGTGACCTTTGGGTGTAAAAACATGGTCTGCCACTACTGTAGCTTGTGTGTAACATTCTAATATGTTTCTTGTGTTGTACTGCTGCAGTAGACTTGAGTAATTTGATTGTTTCCTCAAGTTTTCTTGCTACAACATTAGTTTAGTTAATTGATTCATAACACTCCTGTAGCAATAATACTGCAGTCATATTGCTGCAGCCATATTACTACACCCTCAATTTAGATCTGTAGCCATTAAATTACTTCTTCATCTCGTTTGTTGAGATTTCTTTCCAAATGTCTACTTCCCAGTAGAGCTACTGCCATGTCTATAGCTTTACTGGGTTCTAGGAAAAGGGGCTTTTTCACTTCAAGACTAGAAAAGCTCGTAGCAGAAAAGTATTGCAGCTCATCAGAATCTGAAAGTTGCTGTAGGTCCCTCTCATCATTGATAGCTCTCAAAAATGTACACTCTGATGCTAGGTGAGTGATACTCTGAGGCTTATGACCACATGAAGCTTTTTACCATAATGAGCACAGGGAGCAAAGATACCTTAAGTCGCCCCAAGGATGAGGTGGTGAGCTAAGAAAGTGCACAACAGCAGCAACTTCTGGGGACATGGCATAGCCGAAGTCAACCTCAACAATTAATGTGAGCCTTGGGCCCTCCCTGGTACATACATACTACAGACCACTCTCACATGCATTTTGCTGCAAGGTGACAGATAAGATCAGCTGCTGTAGCAGACGGAAGAACAAGAAGGTGTCGCTGCAAGGTGATATGAACAAAGACGGATTACATGAAGGAAAAACCAACAGTTGAAACAAAACAAGATGAACGTAGAATACATCTACCCTGGGTTTATGCCCTGGCGAGACACTCAAAGCCACTACAAACAACTTGGTACCAGATCAAGCAAAAACAAGATGAATGCAGAACACATCTACCCTGGGTTTATGCCTAGGGGAGACACTCAAAGCCACTACAAATACCTCAGTACCAGATCATCCTGAAGATATATAGATTAACCTCAGACAGAAATTGATCACAAGAGCACTGGTGGTGTTTATGAGGTTGAGATCCAAAGACAACCAATTTTCTCTTAGAACTCAGAACAACCCAACTAAACAAAAAGGGCTACACCTGCAAATCCTTGTCCTGGTCCCAAAAAAAAGGATTGAAAGCTGAACAAGTCACAAGATCACATGGAAAGAAAGGGAGTCAAGGGAGAGAACTAGACTTATCAACCCACCCATTATATTTAGTTGTTTAATACATGGGACCACCCAGATATTATGTCATGAACTAAAATGTAATGTGATCCATATTAATTAGTTTGGGGTGACTTTGATTGGCCCATGACAACAAAAGTTCTGCAACATTGGGGACTATACCATATAGAAGTATTCACTTCAAACATAGAAAATTGTTCACTTTAACTCCCCCACTTGGAAGTACTGGGCTGGCACTCCCAACTCCCATTGAACAGCAAGTTGATATGTAACTATGAGATTGCAGAGAATTCTCTTGACAATACTTCAAAGATTACCTCCTTCAAAATGGAAGTTTAGTAGTGGCCATCAGTCAAACACAGCCAAAGTTCAGCAACTTGTCAGATGGATGAACATGATTGTTTCCCAAACTTTGCCCATCCCTCCTTGGTGCTGATTTCAAAACTGTTAGCTACTCCTGATGACTTTTGAACCAACCAGATTTGAACCACATTATTTGGAAGAAACATCTCCATTTCTTTGTTTCATTCATGCTTATGTCAGTTAGATGGTTTCGGGTACACATCTCTTCCAAACTTTTGACATGACAAGAACTAGAATAATAATCAATCTTTCAACAAAAAGATTAGCCTGGAAGTGGTTAGCCTCTGTCCTGCAAAGTCAGTGGTAGTTTGACAAATAATCACAGAGCCCATTACACAAGCCACTTTGCATGTTCATGTGCATGTGAAATTAGAGACTTGACAACAAGCCAGATAAGTGGTGGCAAAAAGTATTTTCAATGGTTCGATTGTTGAATATGGTTCTAATCGGCTGGCAAACAGAGGTGCTGGCAAGAGTTGGAGAGGTCAGCACCTCTTTGCTCAATTCATGACTGGTTTCTGAAATCCATGTTGTATCATAGACAGCTGTAGCTTTTATAAACCAAGCAAGACAAAATAACAAGAACGGAAATGGAGTTCATCAAATGTACCCAATAGTGCACTCCAAGATGGGCTCACCATCCTCAATCATGTGATATGTCTTAATCAACTGCCAGTCCAGAAACCAAGTTCTTGAAGTCCATACAAATGGATCTACTGAATTTCCACAACAATGTGTGACATGGTTTTTCATAGAGGTTATAGTGAGAAAAATTTACAAAGAGAAAGGAGAAAAATGACACTGTCGACACACACACAAGCTTTAGGTGCCTAAGACCTGGAAAATAACAACCAAACTATAACAGAACATTCCTGATTCAGATCAAGAGTCAGGGAAAAAGAACCAGCTGGAGAAAATCCATTGACTCAAATACTGAAAACACACTTATATGTTACTCTATGAAGAGAATCTGTCTGAACTTCAATTGTTTTGACATTAAAAAGATAGGGGAAAACCATTGGGTTCTTGAAGTTATATGGATTAGAGTTGAAGTAAAACTCAAGTAGGAAACCCTTATTATCATCCACTTGAAGTCCCTCAAATATTTCAGGGGGGGCCTCATCATGCTCTGTGATCTGCCATTTACAAAGATGGACACATGATAAACAGGAATAATCATGGTGATCCACTCTCATTACAACTCCCATCAGATATATAATCACATGCAAATTGGACAGAATCAAAAGAAAATCATCAAGTGGGAAGATTTGAGTCTGATATGTAACATCTGAATATCGATTCCTCTTTACCTGCATGGCCAAGATTTTGTTTGTTTTCATTGCTGTGAGCTAGAACTGCAGGACACCCTTCTCTCTCATCTCCATGTATCACAAGATCAGCATTTTAGGTCACAGGATAAATGCCATGGGCCATCACTGTGGCTCTTGCTCTGTATATTGCAAAATATCTAAATGACATGCCAAGCAAGGGAATTGGATAAGTTAGCAAACTGACCTTCCTCACCCGATTCTGCTGATGTAGCATTTGACTCAGGGGCTTTGTAGTAGGCAGAAACGGGTATATGCTACATTAGTGGATAGAAGACATACAGAAACACCACACAAAAACAAAAACCCAGTGAATTCAAATCATAAACTCTCATCAATATGGTGGTGTACACCACAAATCTGCTACACTCCCACATAGAGGTAAATTCAAAGAGAATCAGTTCATCAACAAGGAATTACTGAATGTCCCAAACTAAGACTTGGAACCAAAAACCTCATTTTCTATACAAAAAGACACATTTCAGAAAGATACTCAAGTATTGTCTTTGGTCAAATGAAGAAACCTGAAGCTCTTGAAGAACCACCACCCATCTCTTTACTTTAGGTGGAAGTGATTCAAGGTACCCTGATGATTGTCCAACAAGATATTGTGGTTTATTCTGCAGTTACACATTGGTTGTGTTGGTACAAGATTTGTACCGATTGGCATCATTGGTTTTCCATTGGAAATCTATATGGATTTAACCCATACTAATATGGTGTTGTCATAATTAAAGCTAGTCGTTCTTTTGTTGGATTCACCAATCATTGACACTTCTCTATTCAACTTGTGAAAGTTAGAATAGTAATGGGTAAATTAATCATGGGTCATAATGGACTTTGCAACTACAATCAAAATTTAAATTTTCTTGTGAATTGGTTTTCCATATGACACATTCCCATACTTCAGTGAACGATTATCTGAATTCTTCTGTAATGTATGGCCAGCCAATCTTTGATAATATGTTCATTTGGACAACAAATTTTAAATGTGAACTATTCAATGTTATAATTCCAAATCAAATTAGGTGCAATTATTGCACCAATCAATCCTTGATTTGGATAAGCAACAAATTGATCCAAATTTTTGCAATCAACATCGAGTATAATTTGTAACAATATTTTATGGATATTTTTTATCCTTATCAACTTGTACAACTTCTTGTACAATTCATCCCTCCTTTGTTTCTTGTTGATTTATAGGTTGTGCACCAATACCCCCTTGAAAAGGTTAATATTTGGCATCATGGTGAAAAGTTGAAATTCCTTTGCTCTACATTTGAACCATTTGTTCAAGATCTATTGACAATCTAGCCTCATCATCTATGACTTGAATTTTCAATCTTGTATTAATTGCACCTTTTGTTGTAGTAAAAACATGGTTAGGCAACTCACTTTTAATGTTTTGAAGCTTTACATCCACTAGAAGAATTCATGTCCTATGTAATCATTTTTTAAACAACTAGTGGTCCTAAACAACGAAAAAAAAAAACTTTGAACCATATATGCTTATTTCACAATATGTGTAACTTCACATCTAATGATTTTTACAACTAACGGATAAATGGAATGGATGTTTAACTTAAAGGGGGAATGTATTCAATTTTATATGCACTCAAGTTAAAGATGTAAAGTTTTTAAAATGACTAGTCAACAACAACACCTATGACATGATGTAACATATGACATTATGATATGACATTTGATATTAGAAGGGTTGGCATCTTATGCAACCACTTATAAAACAACTTGTATTTAAGATATGATATGGAAAAATAATCTCCATCACTTTATATTTAACATGTGTAATTTTGCCACATGGTGTGAATATGTAATCAAATTATCATAATTATAGTTATAACCTAGTTTTACATTGTGAGTTATATAAAAAATGTAGATAATATTTGGCATCATGCATCATAAAATTTAATAACTTACATTCATAAAAAAATTCATAGGTTGTTCTATAATGGCAATAGTCACATATGCATTACATGAAAATTCAAAACATGTGTGTATGAAGTTCAAATGAAATCATTTTTTTGGGATGTATAATTTTTGAATATTTTAGCTCATTATTTCTACAAATGGCATGCACACATGTATGAAGGTTTAGTCAATGATAATTAAATTTAGTTTAAAATTTAAGTAATGTGATATTTATGTGTATGTTTATAATTGAAAATTTTTAAATGAAATTTGTGAAATAAATATTTTCAATTGATGGAATTGATTTACCTCTGAAATTTTGATTTGATTTCATAATCTTAATTTGAATTATAAATTTAATTTATGGACACAAAATATATTTTTAAAAACACTTTAATTTCATTATTAAAAATTACCTGAATGTATTGACGATTTTTTTAAATTTTAAATTTGAATTTTTGAAAAGAAATAATTTATTTTAAATATTAAATATTAAGTAAAGTCACAAATTATAAATTTTATTTAATTTAAACTGAAATCAGAATTTTAAAATATTAAATCTGAGTTTAAAATTAAAATTTGAAATTAATTGCATTATGAACTTATTAAATAATGATATAATAATGTGTAAGATTTGAAATATACATGTTTATATTTATGTGATAACATAATATATCACAAGTTGAAGTATTGGTTGGATGGTTAAGGAGTTGGATTTTAGTCATGGATATGAAGGTTTAATTCATTTTTATGAAACATGTGCCCTAAATGATTGCCATACTACTTAAACGGATTCAACATAAATAAGATTTTTTTTTTTGGTCAAATTTTTGAAATTTTATTTAATATTCATGTCAAAAAAATTATAAAATCAAAAGCTCAATTGTCAAGTTTGAACCGCAAACCTTCAAGTATTGAGTCTTAAAACTGAAATAGTTTGGACACATTAAATTGTTCCACAACCCTAAAAAAGGACTATTTATTATTTTTTATACCCATTACTTGTTGAAAACTTCAAAATTAAAAACCAATTGCTGAAGTTAAAATTTAAAATTTAATTACTTATTTGGTAGCTTGTTGCCGAAATCATTTAAATACTATGGTATAACATGATTACATACTTCAATGATGTGACTAATGACATGACCAATAATGTGATGGAATTTTAAACAAATAAATAGATAAATACATTTACAAGAATTAAATAAATGAATAACCTATTTATTTTATATTTTAAGTGTAAATCCATGTGGACATTACACATGGTTGGTTTGGACATGACATGACACCATGTCATGTTGAGTTATTTAAGCAACTTGTCCAACATAATATGACTATAAATTTGATTGTAAACATAGTCGTTTAAAAAATTAATCTTACTAGTGATCTTACACTAATTTTTTAGAATTATAATAATGATCAAAATATAAATTTATAATTATGCTTTTGATCAAAACTATTGATTAACCACCTTTAAGATATCATTAGATAGGTGAGTAGTCCAAAAGTTGACATGAAAGTTTAAATATTTGGATATGAAATGGAGTATGAATGATAAGAAATGACAAAAATCACAACATTTTAAAAAATAAAAAAATAAAAAATTCTTGTATGGGAAAAGTTTCATTGCATCTTATTCTTCAATTGTCATTTGATGGTGGTTTATTTTTCAATTTTTATTTTGACATTATTCTAACATACTTTTTGAGTCCACATTTTTCATTCTATATCCACAACAAACTTAATGTCACCAATTCAAAAGTTTGTTCTAAATCCACTATTTTCTTAAAATTCATCTATATTTTTTTAATACATTTCCCATTAAATTCCATTGTGACATGAATAGTTTAAATGTTGATAATTTAAATGTTGAATTTTTTTCCATTTTAAATTCATTTTCAATCCAAAAAAATTGTGATTGTGATAGTCCAAATAGTCATTTTTAATTATGCTTTCGCCTTCTAAAAGGATTTTCACATTGGTTTGGTGAATTGTCAACACATGTAGATTGATTTTTTGGATTGACCAACATCCTTTAACATGCAATTGCACTTGCATTTTCAATTTGTCCATTCAATCTAACATTAATTCTTGCTATGGTTGATTAACATTCACTTCTCTAACAAACCTTTTGATAAATATCATTTTTAGTACACTATCTTTCCAACCTTTTACATCTTGATGTGTTTTTTAATCTATTTGTTTATGTACATGTGTTGTTACAAATCTAAACATTTAAAACCTTACGACAAAATTATAAAAATTAAAATAATATGTTTTTAGAATACAAACCTCTAAGTATTCACAATTAAATTCTTTTACAAGTTAGACCAAATTTGTATCAACAAATTATTCAAATTTCAAATATTTAAGGTTAAAAAAAAAACTTCTAAATATATATTTTAAAAATAAAAAATAAAAATAGTTAACAAAAATTCAATCAATAGTTACAACTAGAAATTGAAACAAAATTGTTCCTTGGGATGGTCATCAAATGGAAAAAGGATTATTTTTTCTATTTTTTTTATTGACCTTATTTATACATACATCCAAATTTCTACAACTTATCATGTGAACATTTTTAATTTGTACATTTCTTTAGGTGCACCAACATAAATTTTAACAAGTTTACAATAGAATTGAACAAAACACAAATTTATATATGTAAATCAAACTCAAATGAATATGTTTTTCTTTCCAAAGTTTTAGAACAAAATAACTTGTTGATGTTCAAGTTTGAAATGTGAATTATACCCAAAATTCTACAACAAATCCTATTGAAATTTCTTGTTTAAAAGTTAAAAAATAATGACTAATAAAATTGACTAATACAAATCAAAATTGTGACTAGTAAAATTTATTAAAATAAGTTTTAATTTGAACTCTATTCAAATAACTATTTTTTGATAAACTACATATTTTATTACTATAGATGTTACCACAAATCAAAACCACCTCATAACAAGGGCCTACCTAGGAGGCTACTTAAGGAAACATCTAGGAGCTTACCTAGGTTATAGGATATCTAAAGGCTACATTAAAAACTACATAAAACCTATTTGTGAATCTAACTAGAGATTTCTTAGGTTAGGGGATACCTAGGAGTTATTTAAGACGTTACATGAGGTTGATTCATAATGCAAAAAAGAAATAATGCCATTATCTTAAGTAGCCCATAACTGAGGTAGGTTCTTAGGTGACCTTTATTTAGTCCTTAATTAGCCCTTTAGGTTACTTAAGTAGTCCGACCTAACAACTTTGAGGTATCCTCTAACCTAACCTAGGAAATATTTTTATTGTCCTTAAGTAGGCCTTATGTAGCTTCCTAAGCTCCTAAATATCCCCTAACCTAGATAGGCCTGTTGGTAACCCCTAGGTAAACCTTATGTAACCCCATGTAAACTTTTCATCATCCATGTCCTACATAGTTAGGTGGATAAGTAGGTAACTTGCCCATAGATAGGTAGGTAGCCCATGAGTGAGTAGGTTAGTAGGTACCTCATGGGCAAGTAGACAGGTAACCCATAGTTAAATAGGCCATAACCTAGTTTAGCCCTCTACCTAATAGGAGACTCCTAATCTATATGACCATGACTTAAGTAGACCGTAATTTGATTTTAAAAAACTATGGCGATCACTTGTGAGAGTTCATCCTTGATTTTGAAGATGATTCTCCGTTGGATGAACTTTATTGATATCTCAAAAGAGACGATAAGTGCGTGCAGTGAGGACCAGAGTCAGGCCCAAGTAACCATAACTTTATGGTAATGGGTAATAAAGTTATCCGTAAAGTCATCCTCTTTTTCAACCCCTGTCGCCTCTGCTTTCACCCCCTATCCTCTCTTTCAGTGGTGTCCACAAAGTAAGGAAATTTTATTAAATCTTAGTATGAAATGCATTTAATGCACAAGGTTCGAACTAATTACAGTAGTCCTACAGGTAGGAATAGTGAAAACATATGTAGCAGCAGTGAAGGCGCTCAGAAAAAAGGAAAGAGGGCATGAAACTCAGTTTACCACCAAAATTGGTGGAAAAACTAGTTTGGGTCCCAGTTATTTAGTTTTGTAAAATTTCATTTCCAGTTACACATTTGACGGCCTATTATGCCGAAACTGACCGTTCTTGCCTGCTGATTGCCTGACTTTACAGATAACTTTAATGTCTATGGACCAAATCTGCCCTAATCTATGAGGTAAAAGAATATCAATAGACCATTATCACCCGGTGTTACATGTGATTCACATCACAACTCCGTAACACCTTCTTAAGTCACATGTGGTTCACATCACAACTTCAACCAATAGACCTACATACCGGTACCCATTGCTTACAATTGACAATTTTTGTCAAAATATTTAACTATTTAAAAAATGAAATCTGGCAGCCCCAATTTGAATACTATAAAATGTTGGAAGTTGGGAATAATTATCAAAGGTACAGCTAATCTTTTGTGACTATATTGATAATTTAGTGGGAGGGACCGTCATTTGGCTGTATAGGTATCGTGTTAAGACTCAAAGAGTATATGATTCTCTAGAATTGTGGGCAACATAGCTCCAAAAATAATTTGTTTTCATTAAGAAAGAAAGATTATAATTCACTAGAGTTGTGGACAACATAGCTCCAAAAATAATTTGTTTTTGTTAAGACTCATAGAGTATAGTTCTTTTGAATTGAGGGCAACATAGCTCCAAAAACAATTTGTTTTGATCAACCCTTTTGAGAATTATTAACATGGAACACCAGTCAGACACATACACACAATATACAGTTAGCAACCTACAAAGTGTGGGCAGCTCTTCTCTTGCACTTCACCTCATTAATTGATAACAATGTGCACCCCTACCATACAAGGTGCCATGGTAGTTAAAACAGACTACAACCTTTATGATGTAAAATCGATACATTGCTGGTCATGTTTTTGGCAGTTTACAAGATGGGAACCTTTCATGGAAATCCAAAACATTGCGGTTTGTAACATGTCCCTGGGACACGCCACAATTGAAGGAAATTTAGAAGAACGTGGTCATGCTTAGCTTGTGATCGGGTGACTTTTCTTTTTCAATAGGAGAAGGCACCGATGAGAGGTGTTTGATCAAAAAGTAAAGTCCGATAGAGCCTAGGGTACACCGACCTATCATTAATCGCCTGCCTATGATCAAACACTTATTTATATTTTTATCATATGTGTTTCATTTTGAGTGATTTAAAATGTTATGGGAGTGCTTCCTCAAGCTCTAATCTTTGAAGTGCATAAAAAAAGGAGTAATGAAAAAATAACAAGGAAAAAAATAAAAATTCAACTTACAAATCATGTTTTTCTTTTTTTTTTCTTCCTCTTTGGATTTCAAATCTCACAACTTTCTTATTTCTTATTCACTTACAACAATTTTAAAGTGCTATACAAGTGCCACTTGGAAGTTTTAAAAATCATCTTTGAACACAAATAACAAGAGAGCAACATACAAGTAATTGTTTGGGTGTTCAGGAATTGGTCTTTGTAATGTTTGATGGTTTGTTATTTTTGAGTTCTTGACCCCTTTTACTTGGGGGGGTTATAACTTTTCATTTCTAATTTGTTTTTGACGATTGTTAGTGTGTCGGATGTGCCAAGAGCTGTGGGGTTCAAGTTTGTTTGGACAACAAAAACAACAGAGCCCTCCCCTTGGATCGTGTCTGCCCTGAGCGCTTAAGTGTTCTGCGAGTGACCAATCTACCTTATGTATGTAGAAGCCAAAGAGTCGAGTTTAGCCGCCTTTGTGCCTCCAATATTTCACGTGCATGGCAAGGAAAAAACGTTAATTATATGCTTTATAAGAATCTCTCCACCATGGACGGACTCCCCACTATTCACTACACGCCTATGGGCCACCTCCGACTCGGTGACAAATTTTCACCACTTTTGTGTCAAATAAAATTCCAGTGTGACTCATACAAAAGATTTTTCTGAATAAAAACATGAGCCAAGTTTGCCATATTTCCAGGAAAAAAAATTCTGAAATTGCCCAAATTTAGAAAATAGGTTCCAGGAGGTTCCCAAAATATAGCAGGTGGGATTCTTGAAGTCTTCCACTTTTCTCTGTGACTTGTAGCCAAATTTGGCTAACTCCTCTTGTGGATGATCACTACCAGTGTGGCTACATCACAAAATTGAAAAAAATTAAAATAAATAACCTGCCTGGGACCTGTCTCACAAGGTGATTGTTAGAAGTAGTGGATTTATAATATTTCTAAATGCACAAAATTAAGGTGAATCAAAAGGTGGGGCAGAAAATGAAATGTCTAAGCATCAATTTCACAATGGAAAGAAATTTAGATTTTAAAAAAATGTCTAAACCGGTTCCCATTCCAAAAAAAGAGCATTAAAAAAAAAGAAAAGACAATCATGATGTCTTGTGCCTATGCTCATCCATTGTGTGTAATAAGATTAAAAATAAAATAAACACATAGAATGAAAATATCATTAAAATCAAATCAAATCAAAGGTTAACCTAATCCTCTCACTTGCCAATCACACATTTTTGATATTGGACCCTTGAATTGAACCCCAAGCCTTCAGACACACTCATTGTACCTCAAGAACTAAGTGCTTTTTAAAATGTGAAGAAGGGTCCAATTCAAGGTTTGCTTCAAATTGGTCCCTGGGCTTTTGGTCCCTGTACCCTTGTCTAAAGTGGCCCTTATTATACGTAAATGCTCTGATCATGTGAGTACCATAACTTGAATACATGGCCCATAGACACGGGAAAGGATTTTCTTAAAGAAAAGAATTATTGGGAACCCGACCCTAGTACCTGCAAACAGTGTTTTTTTGGAAATGAATATTTTGTATTCACTTTCATCAATATTTAGTCACTTTAAAGAGCCAACTATTGAAGATGAAACAGAGGGTTGATCCTCACAATGATTTTTTTGGGACAAATTTTGTCGTTTTTCCAACCAAAAAAAATTCTAAATTTTTTAAGAAGTTTATGAGATTTCAGTGCAATTTTGACTAGATTTGCTATTTTTCAGGGCTTGTGTCACCAACTTTTCCACAAATTTGAAAACCAAAATTCCTGAAACTTTGAGAGAGTGAAATTTAATTGAAAGATGTCTATAGCCAAAATTGCAATTGTAAATAGGAATATGTTAAAACAAGTGATGATCATCCTTAGAAAGATTTTGCCAAATATCGGTATAAAGCAGATATGATATACAAATCTTTAATCATATATTCTTATATTTTTGGCTATACACTTTTAACCAAATATAGAAATCTGCTCATTTTTACTATTTTCTTTTTCCCCAATCGCTTATGGCGATTAAATAATTACCTTCAAAATCACTTCATTTTTGAAACTTGAATTTTGAATTTCTACTTTTGGTGATATTTTGCCAATAGAAAAAAAGTGTTGCTTGGAAAGGATATGTGTTTCGAGTTTGGAGCTGGGTTCTATGCCAACTTGCAGAATCCACATGAAGAGTGGAGCTTACACAAAGGTCCACCCTTATTAGAAGTGAATGTTTTGAGAATGTTTTGTGTTTGGATTGATCATATGAGTGCGTTCACTTGAATATTCAGCTGGATAGACATGGAAAAAGGCTTTTTCTCAAAGAAATGAATAATTGAGAATCTGGCCCTAGTACTTACAAAGGTATGCTAGGTGTGTGTTTAGAGCTGGATTCCAACTTCCACATGAAGAGTGGAGCTCACACAAAGGACATAAGACGATGCACGACCTTGTATCCTGTACCAGGCCATTGTACGGCTTTGTACATAGTGTTAACTTTTAATCGAGGTTTCTTTTTTCCAATTTTGTGATGTAGCCAAGGTGGCGACCATCAATTCAAAAGTGATTTAGCCAAATTTGGCCAGATGTACTAATATGGAAGTAGGAAAAAATCAAAATTTTAAAATATTTGTGACTACTTACTGGAAGTAATAATAAAAATCTGGTGATTTGTAGAATTTTTTTCTCAAAATCTGGCATATTTGGGATTTATTTTTTCATGGGAAATCCTTCCTATAGGTTGAAATCATATTTTTCAAGTAGAGATTTATTTTTGTTCTTTCTTTGTTCCCATTGGGTTCCCAATGTGTTCCCAATAGCACCTCACTTGAATCCCATATGTTTTGCCCAAAGTCCTCCCCTTCTCACCTATGTAGATGGGCCTAAGGGAGAGGCTCTCCATCTTTCCATAGGATCTTCTATTTTAGGGAGCTTCTATAGTTTCAACTGCTTTTTTGTGATGGGCTCATGAAATTGGTTCATTGCCCAAAAAAAATTTAAATTGGGCTTGTGAGGCACCCCCAACTAATTAATATGAAACAAAATGAGTACCCCCATATGATTTGGGGTGCTTATATATCTATTAATGAATGTGGGTTGTTTGTTTTGTTTCCTTGTCATGTTGAGATCTTGTAAATCGGTGTATTTCTTGTCATCCATTTGTATTGTTGGAAAGCCTTCAATGGGTAAGGTGTTTTGAGATGATTTGGTAATGTTTAGACTTATGAACCTTGTTAGGAGTTTCACTTTAGTTCTGTGTTTATATCTTCGTTATTGTACATAAACTAAGTAAGTTATTTTGGAACTAATCCTAGTGGGAATAAAATTTCAGATATTTTGTGTGTGAGATATAATTTCAAGTTTTATGATTTTAAATCTCTTTTGATGATTTGAGATTTCAAAGCATAATCTTTTGTGTTTATATGTTTATTTTATGTTTGTGTAAAAAAAATTTACATGTGATGTTTATGTTTTTAATATTTTGGGCTTGAATTCTTGCTTGTTGCAAGTGAAATTATTTTCTTTTCAGAGAATTTCATAATGTTTAGATGGTAAGCATTATGTTAAAAAAAAATCATGTTGTTTGGTTCATGTGTGTTGATAATGAGAATTATAACTATCAACATAAAAACACACAACAATCTTTAAAATCAACTTTGGATAGGCACTATTGTAAATGATAGCCGACCCACATACCTCACAAAAGTGAAAAGAAAAAAAGCCTGCTTTGGAGCTTCCCATGAGAAAAGTCTTCAAATTTTGGACTCTCCCAAGATTGATTTGGTTTAAGTATCCCATCTGGCCCATGTATCCAGGTCAAAAGATTAGATATTTGTGTGAGGAACAAACAAGAGGGTATGGGATAAAACGTGAGCAACTGGGAACAACAACATAAGGAAAGATTTGGGAGAGTATGTCTGTCTCGTTAGTAGATAGAATCAACTCATGTGAAAGACACATGGGAATTGTTGAAACAATGACAAGAAACATGCTTTTTTTTAGTTTTTAATTTCTTTTCAACATGTGATAAGAGCATATGTGACAAAAAAAAAATTGAACTCAGCACACATGCAAATTTTTTTGCAAACACGTTTTTTTATGAATAACCAAGCCATAGGAAAACCCTCAAACCCCACCCCAAAAAATCTTCAAGTAAACCCTCCCGCCCTTATCTTGAGCATGCGCCCTATTCATGGGTTACTATGAATATAGTCAAGGTGTGTGAGTGTTGGGACTATTCTTGGTAACTAGCCCATTATGGAGTCATTATAGAATATAATTGATTGCGTGGAAGTCCCGAGATTACAGATTATGGGACGCAAAAGAGTGAAGTTATGAGATTTAACCAACCAGCGACCAAGAATGTGCAAAACGGAATTAGGGATGTATGAAAATGTCGCACAGCAGAAAGATGCAAGGAGCTGTTGTCGAATGACATGTTGCCATGTTAGTGAGACACTCCCTACAATTATGAATCTCATTTCAACACTTCTCGTAAATCTTGGGAAATGAAGGGTGGGTAGGTGTGTTGGGTGATGGGCAAGTAAGGAAGACAGCATGTTTCATGCAATGACAAAAAAAATTGATCCTTTTGCAAGGAAATGGAATCAAAACCTTTGCTCCGGGGAACTGAAGTCAAGCTGGGCCCGTCCCCTATGGTGTAAAAGAAAGTGAATATATAAGAGCAACGAATTTGCCAACACAATTTCCCTGGACCCCAGCCCCAAAAACACGATGAGAAAACCCATTTAGTGACAAATTTTGCAGAATATATTGTCCCCGTACCCAACCCCACCAATGCTGGAAAATGTTATGTGGGTAAGATTCGGTTCACTCATCAATGCGTCATGCTGATGATGCTCACTTATGCTGATGATGTTCACTTAATAGGCCGCACCATATGGTGTGTTTAGTAATATTGCACACGCATGTAGATGTCTTCGAATAAGTGCCCATCAATTATCCCCCCAATCCCCAAGTCCCAGCAAAGCCATCACACAAAGTTTGTGAAGGTAGAATTATTGGCACAAATGGGGTGTGCTATGGTGACGAGGGCATTGGATTAACAACATGGAAGATTCGTTTGTGCGAAGGTCAAGTGTCCAAACTCCCAAACAAATTGATCGACCCAATTTGATATGCCATCTTTTTTAGTGACCTCAACAACAAAGCCTCAAAACAACTTGAAATCTTTCAAAGAGGGGTTGGGACAATCTCCATGTTCAAGTGTTTGCAGTTAACATCATTCCATATCATCATGGAGTTCAGTTGAGAAATGTAGTATCAATAAGTTTTCATGATTCCTAAAGCATTTGAAAAAAAAAAAATTAGTGTAAAATAGAGGCACATCTATCTGGAGCAAAGTGTGTAGTAATTTTATTTTATTTTTTCTTCATTCACTCTTGGCAGTAAAAATAATGTTTTACTATTAGGCACTCTACTAAATAATGAAAGTCGTGTGCTTTAGAGTTTCTTTCAGATTTTTGGATTTTTGGTAAATCCAAAAATAATTAATTGGTGCCTCACCAGGCTAAGGTACTATGGTACCTCGTTTCAAAGAGGGTTCTTATATGCTTTGTAATGTTCCCACTTCTTACAAGTCAGGTTCTTTGCGTCATTGTCAACCTTACGGACAAGGTGTTGTCCTTTGTTACTTTGCAAAAAAATTACTAAGGGTAAAGCATCCTCCACATATGTTAGAAAAATGCTAAGCTTACCAGTTCTTTGCCCTAAGAGGTTGGGCAAGGCATGCATACTTAATGTGGGTTTAAAAAATCTTTGGATGTGAAAAAACATCAATGATGCTACGACTTTGAAGAGGCACATTAGCAACTTTTGGCATTGATGACTTCTTGAAAAATTTGGAAATCTAACGTTTTGAAGTTTTAAGTTTAAAAGAAATATTTGTTCTTTTTTGCAATGTCGCAAGATAGATGGATGTTTTTGGCGTGTTCCCTTCTATTAGACTCATTCCCAAGGTGCATTCTTAAGCTAATTCACATCATTTTCAATTGTGTTTGCATCACATATGGATGCAAATATGTTCAAAGCACTCTAAAATCATGTTAGATGGTGGTGAAATTTTGAATTTTTTTTACATTTGTTCTTGTTTTGACATTTTAAAATTATGTTAGTCAATTCAAAATGTGTTAAAATAACTAGTACGAGTGTTCAGAATTTGAAATTCAAATTTTATTAAATTAAAATTTGAATTTTTATTTTAATAAAGGACTTTTGAACTTGAACAATATTTGTGTTAAAAATAGTTAATTTTACAAAGGACTAAAATAAAATATTTTTTAATAAATATTAATTTTTTTGATAATAATAAAAATTATATGATAATAACTTACTACCCAAATTCAAAAAACACTCACAATTTAAAATTTATGAATTGCAAAAAATTTAGAAATTCAAACTATGTTTTAAAATTTCAAAAATCCTTTACATAAATGGAGTGTAAAGAACATGACATATATATAATAACTTATTATACAAGAAACTAAGATAGTTAACATATTTTGATATGATTTGATATTATTATAATTTTTCAAGACAAAACCCAAAATCTAGCAAAATTTGCACATTTTGAAAAATTCATGTTTGTTCAACAATGACTAACACAAAAATGTGATATATTGGGGCAATTCTATGTATTTTTAAAAACAAGTTGCAAAGATTTCATTAAAAAAAAATTCAAATAAAAAAGTGAAAAAGACTAAAAACAAAATCTTAGCCCTTTTATAAAGTAATATTGTTAACTCCCTTGAGTGTATTTGCACCCTTATTTGTTAGGGAAAGATTTGGAAATATAACTATCTTCACCCAAACCCCTCCATTTTTGAATATGCAAATTAAACTCACCTAGAAAGATGTACATTAAAAAATTTGCCACTATGCACTTGGATTGTGTGTTGAAAATTATATGTTCAAGCAAATGTTTGATTTTACATTTTCAAAACTACCTCTTATTCTACTTCTAGTTAACTTTTCTAATCTTAACAAAACTTCTAATGAAGTTATGAGCCCAAATCTTCATATTCTTAACTTCCATTTTGGTTCCACCCAAAAGAATCCAAATAAGTTTTACTTTGGAATAACATCACTCTTGTTTACAAGTTCAGTACTCAAGATTGGAAATTGTGTAGGTACAAATGTTGTTAAACAATTACATCATTAAAATGTACAACCTACCTTTATAAAAACTAGTATACACAAAAATACGTAGAATAGGTTTTGAGTTTGGTTATAGTGAACTTGGTTGGTTCCATTTACAATCCTTTACATATAAAACATTTACTTAAGCTCCTTGGAACCCAACCAAAAATTGCGACTTAAAACACTCATCCATGACATGGATTGACCCCAAGATAGATTGTATAATATGTATGAAAAACTTTATAACTTATACAAAATTAACAAAATTATAAGATTTTTCACATGAACAAGTTAAGCTACATGACATGTATGTAATTTAGCTTGTTCATGGATGAATTATGTACATGAGCATCTACCATTCATGCATAATGAACAAAATGCATCCATATATTTATGAATTTATTTCATCCATTGACATAAATTTTCATGCATTTATTCAAAAGGTAGTCCATAATCATCATTTTTATTTGTGAAAAATGAAATCCATTCATCATCATCATCATCCTTTCTTTCATCAATTATGACATATTATGGATTATTATGTTGTCACAATTGTCAAGTTAATTACTTTCAACTTTTATTCAACAAATCAAATCACATTTTTCAAGAAATGATTTGAATTCTACAACCATGCAATGCCCAATTGTTTCATTCATTGCAATGAGCCCAACATTTAATAAAATGCAAAGTGGCCCAATGATGTCATCTAAAAAGTTGATATTGACAAAAAGGTGTCCACACCAATGTTGGAAAACTATAAAGAATTTGGAATGTACTTGACTAAGTCTAGGGTTGTTGGAATTATCTTTTTATGGCACACATGGTATCAAATAATTAGATTTTGAAAGATTAATGGAAGTTATTGAACAGCTTGGAATTAGGTTGCATCTTTAAACAATATTCCTAGTTACCAATTTGTCTTCATATTATGATTTGTGCATTTTCAATTATACACAAGGATTAAAATTTCGAATATTTAACACGAAAACTTCATGATACCCACCTATTATGCAAACGGTAATACATCATTAGTCATTGCTAATGGGATTAAATGAATGCAACCATTTACACATTGTCACATGCAAGTACAACCATTGAATAACATTTCAAAATTTCAACATTAATCTTTTGTTATTTGTAGGTTGTTTTGTTCCATCTATACTTGTAATGTTAATTATATTGGTAACAATATACTAGAATTCAATAACTAGGGTTTTGGAAACCATTGATAAAACATTTGAAATCATTTTTTCTTATTTTATCTATTTTCATAGACATTAAAAAATTAAATGAAGTTTTCAAAAAATTAAAAATATGTTTAGAAGCTTTTAGAAAACTTAGTTGGTGAAAAATTATAGAAGAAACCTTCAAAATAATACTTGATAAAAGCTTTTAAAAGATGCAATAAATGAAAACATATAAAAGGATAATTGATAAAAACTTATAAAATATGTAAATTTGCATAAACTTTTAAAAGGTTATTTAATAAAAGTTAATAAAAAGCTTAGTTGATGAATTTTTTTAAAAGATTGATAAACCTTTAAAAAGTACCATGGGATAGCATGCGCAAAGGTTTCAAACCCATCACCTTTCAATATCATCAACACAATTTGTGATTTTTGTATTCTTATTTAATATCATGGTTAACTTGTGACATGTATTGTTTAAACATTAATTTTTTTTAGTTTTTGTTCATTGTCAAGTTCATTATTTTTCAAATCCATATTATATTCTCTTTATATTTTTATTTAGTTTTTGACATCTAATGATCAAGGGTTAAAAAACACATTTGGGTTTTGTGACTAAGATTGCTATTTACAACTTGAGTTTAATGACTAGCCTTTGCTAAATCCAAAGCTTGAGCAAAATAAGGGGAGAAATTCTAGGCAAAGAAAGGGAGATGGAACCTTTTTACTAATCGATATCCATAAAATACAAAGGAGGAAGGTTCCATTGAATGGAACCTTCCTTAAGTAAAACAAAGGAAATAACCAATGTTGGTTTGGTAATCCCCTTTTGGTATACCAACTTAGTCCTAGTATATAGGTTTGACCTAAAATGAGGTACCATAATATTTGTCAAATTCATATACCATTTAATATCAACAATTCAAGGTACCCAACTTCATGATGCAATGGTATCACTATCAATATGATTAATATGATACCAACTAGTATAAAATTTTAACTTTGGTATAAATTTAGTGTTTCACTAGGGTTGAATTTGTAGGGTTTCATCCATTCCATGTTATGCATAACCAAGGCAATTAGGGTTGAAACATGAAAACCATATTGTAGCCATTGAACAATAAAAAGAAACAAAAGACATGTTTCGAGGTTCAACAAGATAACATCCAACTTCACTCATGAAAAGGTTAAATGCACATTCAAAATAAGAAAATGGGCACAACTGAACATAAACATAACAAGATTGATACCAAGGGAGAATACAACCCACAACGCACAACACTAGTATGCACTTTGGTATTTAACCCTTAAAACCAAATTGTTTGGATCTCTGGCCATTTTTTGGCGAAATACATATGGGTGTATGTTGGCATTCAACTGGTACCAGGTGGATCAATACCAGATTGATTAGGTTTGTAATACAAATGTTGATATTAATGCATATATTAAGGTGTGACCTATATACTAAACCAACATTGGAAATGACCCATAAATGAGGTTAATAAGGATATCCTTTGATTCAAACACACTCACACATATGTGTTAAAGTGCAAAGGAAAAAGTCCCAACATTCTTTGATGGATTCTCACTTTGGGAATTAAAGTGTTACAAAATTTTGGAACAATAGTTTGGGGGACCAAACTTTATCCAAATTGGGCTTACTTTAAACCATTGAGAAATTCTTGCAAATTAATACAATAAAATGTATCACATTGGGCTCAAATGAGGCATTATGAACCACTTTGGGACATAACAACTATTTATTTTTTCATTGTGATAATGAAACTTAAGTTGAAATTGAAATATTGTTGTGCTTGCACAACAATATTCTTGACATATTATGGAAACATTTAAATAAGTTTGAATTTACTTTGATGAATATGAGTACCCAAAAACATTTTCAAGACATTGTAATAATTTATTTTTAACGTTTAAAGGAATTGAAATGTATAGAAAATCACATTTTTATGAAAAGTTTTTAAACTACACCTTTACATGATAGTATAATGCATCATTTTTTTGAGGTCATATGCTTAATATGTCAATTTATGATTTGTGATTTTAATAAAAAATGAATATCCTACTAATAAGGACACAATCTTAACATAGTTGGTTCTTATTATTTAATTTGGACCCCATTCCCAAAACAAAGATATGTAACATTAAATAATGACCACTTGAAAGGTTTAAAATTGACATTGTGACTATTGCCCATTTCACTATGCCAAAACTTAGTTTTTACAATTACATTTGTAATTTAGAACATGTTGGATTACATAATTATTACTCAATACAAATTATGTTTTTTTACCATTAATCATTTCTTGGTCATAATTGCAAATGCCATTAATGATTTTTTTAAAAATTGTATTCATTACACACATAATTATGGAAGACATACTTAACTAACTACCTAACCTAGCTTAGGTACTTATACCTACCTATTAGCTTACCCTATGTACCTACCTACTTAGCCACCCACTTTTAAACCTAGCTTAAAAATTTGGCCTAAGTTATATATTGTAGTAACCTTGCCAAAAGAAATATAATCTAGGTTGAATAGTTGAGGCAACCTAGTTTAACTAGGCATAAACATTTAGGTTACAAGCATGAGGATTTGAATTTTTCACCTTCACATTAAAGGACCAAATTGTTCACCAATGCACCACACATTCAATAAATAAAATGTTTTGTCATCATATGATTATGAACATTTTTTTTTTAACCTACCTAGGTAGTATAACTTAACTAACTAATTAACCTACCAACTTAGCTACCTAGCCTACTTACCAAACTTTGCATATTGTTAAGGCCACCCAATAATTCATCAAGTTTGAAAAAGGCGAAACATATGCAAAGAGTGAAATAAACCCTATGCAAAGCCTTTGAAAAATAATCATAGTAAAAAATTGATAGTTATAGAGTACCAATTTTATCCTAAGATTTATTTTTTCTTTCCTTCATGAAAACAAAAACACTTCAACTTCTCAACAATCAACAAAACAATTGAAATATTGGACATAACAAAAAATAAAATTTAATAAAAAAAATGATATTGGTGATCAACATTTTAAACAAATCAAAGCACTAAAAAAATGAAGAATGTTATTGTAGAATTCATGAATCAATCAATGGTTCTTTTCTCTCCTTGGGCACCCAAACACAAGCATAAATACCTGAGAAGAAGGTGGTATTGTCAAAAATAACTAAGAATGCCTCCTATTAAACCTAAATGATTGTGCAAAAGATTGAAAGAAACTATCAATACTAAATGTCTAAATCTACTAGTTAAAGATTCCTAACTAAAAATCTAAATAAAGTAAAAGCAAAGTCTAGTAGTAGTCTAAAACCAATAGTCAATTCATGTAATAAAAATCCAATATTGAAAATTAGGAGTCAAATCATGTGGTAAAAATTGGTAGTCAAACCTTGTAATAAAACCTAGTAGTCAAATCATATAATAAAACTTATAGTGAAGCCTTGTAATTTAAATTTATCAACTTTTCATCATCCTTCCTCCTATTTGTAAAACAATTATCTGGGCTTGGATATTTGAAACAATAAGAATAAAAAAATCATTGATTTTGGTTTTATGAAAGAATCAACAAATTTTCGAATGAATATTTGACTTATTAAAATAATTGAATACCATATTTATATATAATAACCAATTATTTGATCTTTTTAAAACTGTGATTATATATCAAAATTGAACATTTGAGTTTTTTGATAATTGCATTTATCATCTTTTATATTCATCTTGATACCTAATTATTCATATTACACACATGAAAAACCCAACAATTACATTACTAGGCTAAAAAATAATTGCTAAGCAATCTATGTCTCTAACAAATACTACTCAAACTATAGGCCTAAACAAAAAACAAAAAATATGTGAAAAAGTTAGGCTTGCCTTGTCCCAATAGTTGTATTTTAATCAAATTTGTTAAGAATGGATGATGAACCAAAATGGTTCCCCATCTCCCATATGCCCCTAGACTCCCTCATCCCTTCTTATAAACATGGTGACATTCCAAATTGTCTCAATAATCTCTTAAATAAGTGGTAATCAAATTGCTAGAACCTAAGTATTATACAATGTTCACCCTCTAGGAAATAGAAGACAATATGTCTATTTATCTACCATTAATAACTTTTTTTTTTAGAGGATGCCTTTGATAAGGGGTGAAATTGTGGCCCCTAATCATTACCATTTCCTAGGAGGTAAGACCTAAGGGGCAAGGTTAATGCCTCATTACTCCACATAACACAACTACCCTTTGTTAACTTACTTTACTATGATTATTCACATAGTAATTAAGGAATTATACAAAGAGAAAAATAAGGGAAAATAAGGGTTTGCTATCCAATAACATACCTACCGGCATGCAAATAGGCTAATTTAATGAGGTAGGAGAAGAAAAAAATTAAAAAAAATAGTATGAAAAAAATAAAAATTGATAGTAGCGACTTTCCAAGGTTCTATGATACCTTCGACGCCCCTTGATATTGTTATGTTGGGATATGTAGACCTTCTACAACCACCATCCCATCTCCACCACGCCTGCATGCCCTCTAATGACTTTGCTTGCTACTTGGAATTGTTGTGGAAACCTCCTCCATTTCTCTCTATTGTTTGTAGCTATTGTATCTCTTCATAGCAAATGTTTACTACTTACAACAGAACCTTTTAGTCTGCATGCAACTATCTGCTAGTTTTTTCACTCTAATTTTTACCCCAAATACAAGCTACCACCTCCCTGTGGCAACCATTTACTTACCCTTCCAAAGGCTACTAAATGGTATGCCTTTTATTCTCTAGTCTAGAAGCAATGCAAAACTACCATTTTTAAGGGAACAAACTTATTTGTACAATCTCCAACTAACCTACCTTCCACACTTGCTATTAGAATAAAAACAACAAAAAAGACTCAAGTCCTTCAACCATCTTCCATTAAAATCACACACAAAATACAAACACATTCTTCCATGAGCTCTCCATTCCCCACAACTTCCTATAAAAGTATTGAATGCCATCGAAGTCCCCCAACACTTCCACTAAGCTTCCTTTTCCACAAAACCACACAAGGCACACATTGACTCTAAAAAATAAGGCCCTTATCCTAATCACTTCTTAAAAATCTCTTAAATTATTGGATGAATTACCCCTAACCACTCATTAACCCGGATTATTTAATCCCACTATTTTCATACCTTGTATAAGAGACGGTAAGTCTACCACTAGTAACTATTAATCACTAAGAGGCCTATGAAACTAACTAGTCTAAAAAATTACCCTCTAACACTAGTGCAATTCTAGTGCAATTTTTGATATCTATTCAACATTGGACCATAATTGTTCCCCCTTCCAAAGATGGGACATAAGGTGACCAATTTTGCATGTCGAAAGCCTCATACCAATTGAACATCAGTTTAAACAACTTTCAATCACATCCTTAACATTCCTATGGCTTGGTAAATTGTGCCATGGTGTCTAGATAGATATTGGATAACTACTTGGTAGCCATTAACATTTGTGATTAATGATTATGCCACTTTGTTGTTCAGGTTTGAAAGCATAATATGTTGGGTAACACTGGTTCTCTTCAACCCACCACATGTCACTCAGATGATAGTTCATAATCTTCCAGGACAGACAATTATGCTACATAATCTTTCAAACTAAACGATTATGAATTTTAAAAAAAGATTCCAATGATGTTCCCATGTTCTAATGATGTTATGATGATGTTCCCATGATCTACCCAAAACATTTGCTAAACATTCTCTCTGTTCACACGACATTCCCATAATGTTCCTTGTTCCCAGAGTAATTTCCTGGCACATCACAATCATTCACTAGAGATGCTAATGTAATGAAATGGGGCTCATGTTCCCTTAAATTGTGGGCAGCAGTGATTCTTTTACTGGCAAAATTTTGCCAAATTTCAAGCTGATATAAATGATTTCTACCTGCACAAAGGATTTTTCATGGAAAAACAAAAGGACCCAAATTCGCCAGATTTCAAAGGAAAAGAAAAATCCAAATCACTGCTGATTTTAATGATAAGTTCCAGTAGATAGCCAAGAATATAGAAGGATTCTGTTCTTATTCTACTTCATATCTAGTAAGTAGCCAAATTTGGCTAAATTATTTTCTGGATGATGGCCACTTTGGCTACATCACAAAATCCTTAAAAGAAACCTGGATGGGCAGCCTCTTGGCCATTCCATAGTACATTATATACCTGCCCAAAAGGTGGGAGACAAAGAGCTACATCAATTGACAAACACATGAATGATTCTTGGACTGGCCTACTCTGAACTCTCAACTTCTGACGTCTTTTACCACAGTCCACCAGCACCAATAAAATTGTTAGGGTTTAAGGATTTAGGGTTCACCTTGGTACTGTGGATGAACTACAACCTTCAAATAGCAAGAAAAAGGGTTTGGATCTGTACATGTGCATACCATACAGTTGTCTCCAGAGGGCCCCTATTTCAAAAAAATGACCGCTTCTGATTGCCAGGGCCTAATGATTGACCCAAATGGTGGCAATTGAATAACCTCTTACCATACGGTAATACCTTGGCAACTTTGGCACAAATTATAGTATTTGAAGAAATGCTGAAATTTTCAATTTTTATTTTTCTCAAAAAAAAATTTTTGGAAAAGAATATTTTGAAATATTTGAGAATAATCTAACTTTAAAATTGAAATATTCATAATTAATTAATTATTCGACAGACATGTGCTGAAGCCACCCCTCTACTACTATGGCACTGTCCAATATTTCGTGTTCATGGGTGAGAGTTGGGAAGCAATTAACCCTGTAATTAACCCTGTATGTTGGATGTGATAAACAGCTGTGTACAGAGGTGTGTTGGTGGACCTGCTCTTAACTGGCTTGCAAAACAGCTCAAATAGTTTACATGAGAACTAGTGGTTTGGATTTTTCAAAAAGTGATTTGCATAATAAAAAGTTGTATGACATTTGTAATAACTGAGGATGAGATGGAAAACTCAGGCCCAAACTCAGCCCCACTTTACAATAATTCTAATACGTCTATATATGAATCTTGGGCCACAGTGAACCACCACCCACCAGTGCACCGTCCACTGGATGCCCCTTATAACTCAGTTGTGGATGATGATCCTCAACTGAGTTACTATCTGGTTTCATCTCAGCAACCCATTCAATAAGAAGTAGGTTTAACATATAGACAGGTAGGTAAACAAATAGGGGACTACTAGCCTACTATTAGTAAATGGTTTATGCATAGTAGGTAGGGGCTGTTTTTACTACCTACCTAGTTGGTAGGTAGTAACTAAAGCAACTGAGCTAACCACCATGGTTAGCTAGGGAACTGGAACCCAACAGAAAACTGTTTCCTGATCTCACATATCATCATCCATCCTTGATGGTGCATGGGTGGGTGCTGGTTCACTGTGGCCTCAATCTTGTATTACGTGTGTGCAAGGGTGCCACTTATGTTTGGCATGAATGATGATGAAGAATTTACAAAAGAATTATTTTTTTTCAATTTTTTGATGTAGAAATTTTTGCATTTTTTTTTCAAAAACTAAAAAAATTAATCAAATTCACACTTGAAAAACACATTTCTCCAAAAAAGTTCCCAATGTTTGATTGAAAAATGACAAATTTTGTTGAAAAAAACCCACTGATTTACATATGTGGGCAACTGGCACAGTAACTATCACATTTGAATCTTACACATTTGTAAAACCCAAAATGAGCTGCAGGAAGGAAGCAACTAGTGTTAGGCTGGTATACTTATAAGCCTGTGACTGGTGGTATCAACAATGGTATGAATACTGGACCAGACTGGTAAGGAAATTCAAAAAGTACCCAATATGAGGACCAACTGGTATGTTTGAAAGTGGATACCTACGGCCACAGTGAACCAGCACCCACCAGTGCACCATCCACTGGATGCCTGTTATGACTCAGTTATGGATGATCCTCAACTGAGTTACTACCCGATTTCATCTTGGTAACCTGTTCTATAAGAGGTAGGTCTAACATATAGGCAGGTAGGCAACAAAATAGGGGACTACTAGGTATGTAGATAGTTTATACATAGTAGGGGGGGCTGTTTTCACTACCTACCTAGTTGGTAGGTAGTAAATAAACCAACTGAGCTAACCACCATGGTTAGCTAGGGAACTGGAACCCAACAGAAAATTGTTTCCTTCTCACATATCATCCATCCCTGACGATGCACTGATGGGTGCCGGTTCACTGTGACCGATACCTACCAGACCCATACTGGAAGCAGCAACAGGCAACAAGTGTAACGTTTGGCAGGAACTTCGCAGACTGGGAAATTCATCTCTCTCATCATCAGAATACACTATTTGTAGAAATGTTAAATTAAAAAAAAAAAAAACTTCTGTGAAAGATTGCTTTGGATAAAGAATCATCTTTAGAATATTTAATTAATTCTTTCAACAGACTTGTGTGTTAAAGCTGACCATGAATGTACTCAATATTGCAGAGTCTATGGTCAACTACAGGAACCCATTTGCAGCATGGCAGACGATTGATTCAACAACCAACTAACTAACTAAACTGCTAAGAGGTGCCAGCAAAGGCGCAGACAGGTATTCGTTGTCCATCTGGACTTGCAGAAATCCAGATGGGCAGCGATTCCAACTTATTGAAGGTTACAGCTGAAGTTCTCAACAGAGGAATCACACTGCCCATGAACTTCAGCTCTAACCTTCAGCTATTCTCCTGAAATTAAAACACACATATACTTTTTGTGACAGTTTCTCATCACTTAAGCTTCCACTAAGTAACTGCCAACATGTCATATATTGGTAGTCAATTATGTCTTTTCGATCTACTTTGGATTGTGCATCCATTGGCTGGTAAATTGGTATTGGGTTGGGAAGCTCATGTATCAACCGTATCAACTATCAACTCCCTTATGATGAGAGTATGTATCTGTGTACGGTGAGGTGGCCCTCGCATAAGTGCATTGTGCCCCACGAGCTGAGGGTGGAGCCCAAGGTTCAGGCTGCAATGACCTGACAGCAGGGCCTTCCCCAGTGTAAAGCACAAGGCAAGAAATGCAGAGTTTCAACTTTACACCTACTTTTGCAGTTGCAGGAGGCAGCTTACAACTATTAAGTAGGTGTATTAAGCTGCCTCCTCTTTGCAGGGAAGCTATATTCCTAGATTTATGGTGTTCTCCATTGACACTAAAAAATATCTAGCCAAGTGCTCTACTGCCCATATTTTGTTGTAGGGGAGGTTCCTATATGAGTGTGTTCTCCTCCTAAGGGTGTTCCCAAACCTTAGGAGAATGCACGAGTACTGGAACCTCCTCCCCTTACGGAAAAACAACTCTCTTTTGATTTCCTTGCTTCTTTCCTGTTTTGTAAGAAAGAAATATATTTTCCATGGTAATATGGGAACGTATAAAATTGAGGGAGCTCCCCCCAGCAGAATGCCCTAGGGTTCTTCTGCTGGGGGAGAAGAGATCCCTCACAATATGCAGAGAAATAAAAAGGGAATTATTTACATAAAACTTTTATTTTTCAGTTTTGTGAGGTGAGCATTTTTTAATTAGGTTAATTAGGTTCATTTATTTTAGTGTCATAAAATTCATTTCAGGTTTGGTATAAGGGGAGGCACTCCCATTAGCACTTTATGATCTGGACCTCAGTTTCGCCCTCTGTTCCCAGGGGATAATGTCCCTCCCCTGATGTAGCAAACAAGGACAATGCCTTGCTCCAGAAGAAGACCCAATGTCATCTTACTCTCTAATCCTTGGCATCTTAGGATGTAATACCTGGATTCGGATCTTAGGCCTGCTTTACACTACAAGTTTGGGCTGAAAAAAACTTGGAGCCAACTTTGAGCATTTTGGGCTTGTTGTTTGGCCCCAAGTTACTAATAAGTGCTAGAACATTGATGTCAGGATATTAGAAAAATGCTGGAACAATTGGCCCCCAGGGGTGCAAATTGGCTTCCCAAATTTGATGGTATCCTTTTTACAGCCTTGGGGCCAATATAAGGCCATAAAGTTCAGCATTTATTAGTAACTTGGGGCAGATTGAAAATAACTTTTTCTATTTCAGCCTTGATTCATAGTGTAAAACCATTGGGGCTGATTTGTACCAATAGGAATGCTTGAGTTGAACATTGATTGGCCTTGACTCCTCATGTAAAGCGAGCCTTACAACAAATTTAAAACTCAATTAGTTGGGTAATGAGTTCACACTTGTGCTAAGGGGGCACACACATGTCACACTAGCAAGTTACTACAGTAGGATAAAGCTTTGTGCATGTTGTGCAGTGTGCAGCTGTCCTTACTGACCCTTTCTGGTCTGTTCAAAGTTTCAGAACTTTTTTGTGCCATCAATGTGACTCATTGCAACTAAATAACTAAATAAGAATTGAACTTTGGGATGCACCCACCCCCAATTGATTGATAAAACCATCCATAGGTAGGTAGGCAAGACACGAAGAGCTTTCTAAGTGGATAGATGCATGCAAATGGTTAGTATAGTTTGTATCAATGTTGTGCAATTATAAAAATATGTCAGTTCTGAATCTTTGAGAAAACAGAATTAATGAACCCATGATGCCAGGCCCTGGCTATTCCAAAAAAATCCTTAAAGAATTGGCAAATTTTTGTTAAAGAATCAACAATGACTTAGCCTTCTTACGCCAATCATTTGGATTGTTTTCAAAAACTTTAGAACCATGGTGATATCCCAAGCCTGGGTCTTTGATTTATTTTTTTTGAGAACCATGGTTTTGAATCCAAAACACTCCTTGATTATCATTGGGGGTCTGTTCCTAGTTTTCAATAACTGCCCAACACTGGTTTGTACCACTGTTGGGCGGTTCTTGAATGCCTACCTGGTTCTCAGACCGGTTCTCACAATGAGAACCAGCTGGCATCATTACATTTGAGAACTGGAGTGAGAACCATCTCAGGTTCTCACATGAATGAAAATTGATTCTTCTTTTTTTTTAAATTTGAGAACCGGACAGGTTCTCTCATAGAACCTACATCCAATTCTCAAGGTCATAGAGTGCATTAGGGTTCATAAACAATAGCCGCAAGCTAGGGAGGTGGAGGTGTTGCTTAGGGTTAAGTTTAGGAAAATTGTTATTAAAAGAGCATGAGCTCTTTCTTATCTCCACCTTTTGTTTTGTTTTTGCTTGATGTTTTTTTCACTTTTTGGTCTTGTTGTTTTGGCTTTTGCTGCTTGGTGTTGGTGCTGTTGATTCGTGTTGTTGTTTATTGCTTGGTGTTAATGCTACTACTTCATGTGGGTGTTGCTACTTTGCTTTGGTTGTTGTTTCATAAAGGTGCCATTCTTTTGCAATGGTGCTATTGTTGTTTCACATTGGTGTTGTTGCTTCATGTTGGTGTTATGTCTTCACATTGATGTTATTGTTTTCTATTGGTGTTGCCACTTTGCATGTTGGTGCTACGACTTCACATTGGTGCTACCACTTTGCATTGGTGTTGCATCTTCATGTTTTGCTATTGCTTCATGCATTGGTGTTGTTGTTTCACACATTGGTGTTATTCTCAAGTACCTTTTATTAAACATGGAAGAATCCTTTGAAAATGAAAATACTTATGATGTATTCATGAATGAAGTAAGCGTGGAAGATGAGCCTTTGCAAAAACTTGAAAAAAATGCAAGTGTCCAAATAGAGGGAAGTAGAAATTCAAAAAATAATGAAGAAAAAATGAAAGAGAATTTGAAAAAAATACATGCACAAAAAAAATATTTTGGAAACCAAATAGTAGAACTGCATTGTGTTGGGTGTTTTATTGTGTTAATGATAACAAAAAAATTGACTTAACAACTCCTCAAGTGATCTATTGTATTCTTTGTTACAATAGTTAAGTTTTGAATTTAAATCCAAAAACTCAAGCTAGAAGAGAATTAATTATATAAAACACAACTAATGGTAAAATTGCATTGAGAAAACATGAATTCAAATTGTTCTAATATTTTTTTTTCAATTAAAAAAGAAGTGAATAGTCCTTGGAGAGAATATGAAAAAAACTTTCAAAAAAGAGACCAAATATCTCTTTTAGTTCCATATCCAATTTTTTTGTTGCAAAGTAACTTTTCAAGAAAGATGATTTGTAGAAAAAGTAGTTTTTGTGGGATTTAAGCCTTTTAATTGTCAAAAATCATCTTCTTTTACATTTTATGGAAATTATTTCCTTGAAATGATTTAGTATGCATTTGTGTCTAAGGCTTATTTTTCCCTCTTAGAAAACAATTTTTTCATGAATTGTTGTTCGATTTCATGGAAAAACTAAACAATTGTATGTTTAACTAACTTTAACATAATGCCATTCTACAACTGCAAGTTTTGATTTATGGATCTCAAAAGGTGGACATGATATTTTTGCATTGGTGATCAAGTTTTTAGGATTTAATTGGTAGCCAAAGCATATACCCTTCCCTTTTTGAAGCGACATATACTAATCAACAAACCTTGGCAAAAATATTGGATAATTATGCATTGAGGAAGAAAATTGTTGTTTATGTCAAGGATGAAGCATCTAACATGAATACTATGATTGCAACCCTAAAATCAGTTGTAAGATCATGCATTTTCTAAGGTGTGCCAATATGCAACAATAGACAATTTTTTTTGCAAAGGTTTACGATATGTGTTAATCAAAACTACCTAAAGAGATTTGTAGAAGTGCATAACTTGGCCAAAAAAATCAAGAAAAGGTGGGCAAGAATGGGAGAAGACATGTGTCAATTCAAGTCTTCCCCCAAGGAAACTAAATATTTTAATGAAAACAAGGTAAAAAAAATTTCTCGATTTTTTTGCATTTACATTTTGTTTCAATTTTGCTTTTGTAGATTTGCTAGTAAATTTTTCTTTTGCCATAAAGCTTCGTAGTTTAAAGAAGCAATTATATTATGTTACAACAAGTAGAATTTTGTGAGAATGAATGCAAAAATACCACCTTCGTTGACATGGCACATGTATCAAATTATTATCGATTTTTTTGGCTCTATTGTGTCAGCTTGTATGTTGAGCCAGTCTAGGCATTATTGGTTGTTAAATGATGCATTAAACTCTATCATATTCATGAGTCAAAAATTCAAGGATAAAATTGATTTTGCAACCTTTGACAATTTAATGGAAGAAGATGCAAATGTTATTTATGAGTTATTGTGTTTGGTTTCCAACATAAAAAAACAAGTTGTTGGGGTTTTGGATTCTTTTTTTTGTTCTTAAAAGTATATGAAAAAAAAAATCCCATAATATGTTTTCTTCAATGTTAGACCATAGATTTAAGACCCCTCATTTTGTGTCCTCATTTATTGGTCATGAACAAGGTAAAACGATTGTTGAAAAATATAACAAAAAATCTTTGTTTTTTATGTTTTTAAAATGTCACCATCATTTGCATCCTTTAGCCGAATTTGAAAGGGGTGTTGTTGATCAAAGGGTTGAAGTGGACAAAAATTTGGATATCCTTCATACGACAGCTAACACAAATGAATTAACAACGAAATTGATCATAGGTTTTGATTTCTTAAGTGGATGTTAAAGACATCAAGTGTCCATTATATTGGTGGGAAAAACATGAAAGCATGTTTTTTATAGTTGGCTTCTGTACTAAACAAATTTTTAAAATAGTTGGATTTAAAATGGAGATAAAAAGAATCTTTTCATTAGTTGGAATCCTTACTAGTCATAGGAGACATCATTTACAATTTTAAAATTTGGAGAAATTGATCTTTTTCAACAAAATTGGCCCAATGATCTTAAGATAGGTTGTAAACCCCCTTATAGTTTGACAGATTAAATAAAGATTGATTCTAATTTAGAAAAGGAGCTTGAGGAGTTTGAAGGAGCTTTTGATTCAAAAGGATGAAATTAAGGACTTGTAAATTTTGAATTAAAATGTTTTTTACAAATTTTCATATATTTTCAGTAATTTTTGAAGTGAATTTTTTTATTAAGTAATAATTAATATAAGAATTAAGTAATTAATTGATTTTTAATTTGTGAAAATTTTAATAACTGGGTTGTGAAAACTAGATTTGAATAGCAATTGTTATTGTATATGCAAGAACCGCCCAATATTGGTTTGTATTAGTGTTGGGTAGTCATTTACTTTTATGAAGAACCCCCAATTCTGGTTTTGAAAAATAAATTGAAATTGACTTGATTCTAATTCCATACTTAAATACAATAAACCCCTTTTATAATCACACCCTCGGCGACCACTTTTTGGGTGACACTAATGCATTGTGATTTAAATGTGTATAATCACACTCCATATAAATTTTTACAATATTGTGAGTATAGACAAATAAAACTTTACAAAACAACTCTTCTATGCTAGAATAAAGGTGCCAATTGTTTAAATTTTCTCCATAGGTTATTCTAAGCTCTATTATAAATTATTAATCTTGAAGAAGGTTGTGATTTTTACCTTTTTTTAATGTGATGATTTACATTGAATTTGAGGTTCTTAACTATTAGCTCGTGTATCTTGTTAACTAGATTTTGTTAATTAATTTTTTTTGCTTGTTTGTTAAGTTTGCACAACTTGAACACAAAATAACTCTAACAATGTCAAACAGAACTATAATTTACAAAACTCTACTATTTGCCATAGATTTCCCCATTATAATCAGATTTTTATAAAAAAAACTTTGCAAATATTTTGTACTATTAATGAGTGTGATAATTACTCTAAAAATTCAATGTTTCTTATTAAAATGAATGGGTATCAAAAAATGTGTGACATAAACAGAAATGTGACTAAAATGGGCATGATTATAAAGGGGGTTTATTATAGAATCTGTGAATGGGATTCTTTTTCCAAAAAATAAAAATTATCTCTGATTTGAGTTCTGGTCAGGGCTATCAAGCTGTTAGTGGGTAGTGTAGTGAAAACAAATATTGAGCTAATAATCACCATGGTTTAGTGTTTTTAACTTCAATTTTGTGATGTTGTTCAAGTGATGATCATTCAGAAGCATATTTACCCAAATATGGTGATATTCAAAATATGTGTGGAGGTAAACCCCTAGGACAAGGGCTTTACATGACATAAAATGGCTATTGATTTTTTTAATAAAAAACCTCCCATGATACTCAACGGTTACCCACTGGATACATATTGGGTATTACGAGAGAGGAAAAAAAAGAAAAAAGCATTTGGGTTTTTAGTAAAATGAAACATCTGCCTTCATGGGTGTTATACTTTTCAAAAAGCATGTCAGCCAAGATTTTTTTACAAAAGCAGAAAATCTTAAGCACCCTTTCATATTGTAGGCAGTGGTGATAATTTTATTGGCAATTTGTATAATATAAAAAAGTCAATTTTTATTGTGAATTTTTTTTTTTAATTGTGTCCCAACCAACGAACCACTGGGTTACTATTATGAAATACATTGTGCTTTACATTGTTGTATTTCAAGTCTTGAAATTCTGGAAAACTAAATTCTGAAACACCCTCACCTCATTTTCTAAAATAAATAAATATTAAGCCACACTAAAAATATTGAAAATTTTAAATAAATTATTGAAAATTATATTTAAATTATAAATCTGAAAATTATTATTATTTTTATTAAAAAAACAAAAAAAAGGTGCAGAGCATCTGTAGTTGGTAATGTATGCTAATTTTAACTTTTCCTGGAATCCAGTCTTGAAATTGGGACAAAGGTTGGGCTGTACTATATCGGTGCGGTCCAGTACGTGGGAAAGACGGCCCAGTACATCCGGAGAGGAAAAGACTGATTCTTGGACGGATGGGGACAAAAAACTGTTACTGCCGCTGAGCTCATCATACCACTTCACAGCCAGAAAGCGCTTGTTGCCATTTTATCTTTATCTATCTATGAAGGAACATAGTTTGTTTTGTTTTGTTTTGTTTTGTACTTATGAGATCCACTGAACCCGGATGTTTCAGGTCCTGTTTGCTTGGTGTCTTTGGAAAGCTTTGGACCAGGAGTGGTGCATGATGGGCTTGGTTCCGTGCAGCTTGGATTTGCCGTGCAAAAGTTCTTGAATATTGAATGATTTTTTCACTGAAAATTAAACGGTGCAAAAGTTCCTGAATATTGAATGATTTTTTCACTGAAAATTGTACGGTGCAAAAGTTCCTGAATATTGAATGATTTTTTCACTGAAAATTAAACGGTGCAAAAGTTCCTGAATTTTGAATGATATTTTCACTGAAAATTAAGTTAAATTGTAGCTGAAATTTTCGGAGGAATTGGAATGTGCCCTTGGTGTTGTTAGAAAGATCTTGATGAGCAGGATTTAATGGAATTTATTTGGTAAGATTTGGCTTCCAAAATGTGAGAGATTTTTATTTTTAAAGTGATTTCTACCACTGAAAATTCAAATAAATTTCCAAAAAACCAGGTTTTTGGAAGGAAATATCAGTTGAGGACGTGATAACACTTGGACCAACGGCACAGGCCACACTAGTAGCCATCAAAGTTCCTCTGCCCAGAAAACAGTTCCTCCTCTGGGCAGAGGAACTTTTCAGACTTAGAATGTTCTAGGCAGGGTTTTTCTTTTTCAATTTTTGTGATGTAGCTGAAGTGGAGATCATTCTTTAGCCACATTTGGCTATTCTATATTCTTGGCTACCTAGTGGAACTCATCATAAAAATCTGGTGATTTGAAAACTTTTTTTTTTCGAAATCTTGCGCTTTTGGGCCATTTTTTCCATGGAAAATCCTTTGTATTGGTCAAAATCATATTTTTCAGGTCAAAATTTGGCGAAATTTCGCCCCCCAAAAAAAAAACACTGGTTCTATGACTAGTTTGAGTTCATTCAAAGCTTTTTGCTTTTTTTTTGGGCTTGCTTTTGTTGACTTTTCTTTGAAGAAAAGAAAGAGAGAGAGAGAGAGCAGAATTATCTTTTGTATGAATTTTTGCCACTTTATGACAAAACCAAAAAAGAAAAGAAAAAGTGCAACTTATCCAAAGGAATTTTTTTGGGAAAAAAATGGGACAAAGTTGCATTGCAAAAATATTGCAGGATTCTTTAAATTATAAAGTGAGCGTACTTATTTGTCTTTGTATTAGATCATGAGATTGGGGCTGCATCCACAGTATTTTTTCATAGAGGAGGGACATTAATTGGTCCATCAACAATTTTTCTGAAACACTTGGCACTCCCCCAACAAAGTTAGAAGCTTATATATTCTTCTCTTTGGCATCTCCTTTACACTTTACATACATGGAAGTTGAAGTGTGGCCAAATAGTTAATAGAGTTATTTGTAAAGTTTGGCGATTAGGGGGCGAGAACGGCTATCAAACGCGTAACTGGGAATGAAAATTTTACAAAAGGAAATAACTGGGACCCAAACTAGTTTTTCCACCAATTTTGGTGGTAAATTGAGTTTGGTCCTGTGTTTCCTTTTTATCGAGCGCCGGCACTGCTGCTACATATATTTTCACTGCTCCTACATGTACGACGACTATAATTACTCTCGAACCGTGTGCATTAAATGCTGAGTTTCAGCATTTCATACCCAGATTTAATAAAATTTCCTTACTTTGTAAATATCAAGCTATACCTAGATTTAATAAAATTTCATTACTTTGCGGATACCACTCAAGGAGGGGATAGGAGGCAAAAGCAGAGTCTCATAGGGGGCAAAAGCAGAGGGTGACTTTAAGGATAACTCTATTATGGGAGGAAATCGAGGTGCTATTGGGGACATCTTAGGGAACACTTGGAGAACTTGAAGAACCTGGTATGAACCTGATAGGAACACATTGGGAACAGACAAAACCCAAAAAATCTACCCCCCCCCCCCACCTCTCCAAAAAAACCCAAAAGACAAAAACTAAGCCCCCCTTAATGCATGCTAAGCCTTCTCATTGGTTGCATGAAATTTTTATTTTCAAAAACTCTTTGTCATCATTTTCAACCTGAACTAATAACCCCATTAGCAAGATTCTTAGAATTTTTTAATATTCCTATTTGATCACATGTAGCCAATTTGGCTAATTCCTCTTGTGCATGATTGCCAGTTTTTTACATCACAAAATTGAAAGGGAAAAAAATAAAATCATGAGAGAGAGAGAGAGAGAGAGAGAGAGGAAAATAATGCAACTTTCATTTGGTCCCACATTTTGAGGAATGCTCACTAAGTGTTACTTACTATGAACGATCCAAATACGTAAGTGCAAGTTCACTTTTTTGGGAAATTCACAACATATTCCTATTTTAACTGGTGATCCATTGAACTTGCCAATAAAGAGGAGAGGAGTCGCACGCCCATTGCGCCATGATGATGAGCCTGCCCTTGTTCTTGTGATTGCTTGTGGATGGCGGCCTGGCTGCCTGACGTCCGCGCTCGCTCAGCTGTTGTGTGAGAGAGAGAGACACACACACACAGACAGACACATGTCAGTTGTTATGGCCTCTGGCTGATGCCAAAAAGCACATCACAGTATTGCGGAGTTGAGTTTTGTTGAAGTTTGAGTCACATGACGAGTGTGCTTTTTGGGAGTGCCAAGTTGTATATAATGTTTGGGTTCTTCAGTAGTGAAGACACAATAAGCTAGAAAATGTGAAAGAAAGAAAGTCTTTCAAGAAACGTTACGAGAGCTTGCGTTTTTTTTTGGGGGAGAGAGGGAGTGGGGGATTTGTTTTTTTTTTTCCTTTTCCAAAGGAATTTACCTTTTTCAAGAGTTCCATCATCTTGAAGTTCAAGAGTCTGGAGGCACAAACACCCACTTCTTCTTCTTCTTCTTTTGGGTGTGTTCTTGAATTGCTATAATTTTGCAAGCTGAAGAGTTGTGCAGAATTGGTTTGGGATGGTGTTGAGGTAAACTGATTCCCAATTGGGCATCAAGGTACTAGTGGGTTTCCTCCTCTTGTGGATTGTTTTGTTTTGTATGTTGGGTTGTTTCCTTTTTCTTCAGTATGATTTGTGGAAGAGGTTTGTTGTGGGTGGGCATCGAGAAAGATTTTTTTGCTTGAATATGATAACTAATTTTCATCTTCCACAAGGCGGCAAGCGGTCCCAGCTTACTAGATGCTTTTGTTGTTTGCAATTGTCGGGGAGCTGCCAGGAGCCAGGAGAAACTTGAAGAAGAATTCCACGGTAGCTACTTACTACTACTATAGAGATCACAAGGATGGATCGGATATTGGGGACAGCATTGCTGCACTTGGAAATTTCAGTTGGAAACCTGCTGGAATTTGCAGTGTTGCCCATAGCAAAGGTGTTGGTGTTATGCGGTTTTGGCTTGGCCATGGCCAGTCCTTACATCAACATCCTGCCTGCGCAATCTCGTCGGTTGCTCAGCAAGGTGTACATCTTCTTCACCATGCAGCTCTCATGCAGACCCCTCCAGCTTCTCTTGGTCACAAATCCTGGCTTGGTTTAGAAAGTTCTTTCTGCAAAGCATTAAACAGTAGATGATGGTTAGCTTCAGCATGGGCTGTTAATCAAGAGAAGACATGCCCTTCATGTCCTTGTCCTTGAACATCTCTTCTTTCTCTCTGTCTTAGACTTCACCTTGTTGCTGAAGCTCTCAGAAAGGGCTTTGTCACTAATCATCATCATCATCCATGGAGGTGGGGTTGTGGGTTTGTTCCAACCAGTTGAAGTTGCACTAGAAAAGCTGAAAGCTGATCTCAACATGTTGGCACTGATCATCATCCATGGGAGATGGGGTTGTGGGTGGTTGTTGGGGGTGGGGACATGCAGCTGGTGTTTTCTCTGTTTTTGCCATGCCTGATTTTTACTCAACTGGGGAAGGCTGTCAGTGTGGAGAAAATACTTCAATGGTGAGTGACTTGTGAGCTCTCCCTGCACTTCACATTTACAAGAGTTTTTTTCAGCATTCTCTGTAGGGAAAAGAGTGGAAACCTCTGACAAATTAAAGTTGAATTAGGAAAACATAGGGAAAGCTCTCCAAGGGAAGTGTAGTGGGACCAATATATTTCCATTTTTTATTCTTATTTTCCCATTGTCAAACAAACAATTTCATGTTTGAATTCAAGTTCTTCTTGATGGTCCCCACAGGGAATCCTAAAAAAGATTTCTTGTGATTTTTTTGAACCTGGGTAGCTTGGAAGTCTCATATAATTTTGCCAAGTCCTTCAGCTTGTTCTGAGAACATCTACCTACCAGGCTGAATTTCAGTTTGCACACAGACACATACAGTCTTGAAGTGATCATCCTACAGGTAGAGCTAATGAACTTGACTTGTGAAGAGAAGGATGTGAGGGTTTGAATTGCTATTATTCCTACAGAATGAAGTTCCATCAAGCATGAAACTGGGGGGCTTTTTTCTCTTTTTTCCAGTTTTGTGATGTAGCCATGCTGGCAATCAATCATCCACAAAAAAGAATAACGCCAAATTTGGCTACTAGAGGTCAGAGAGGAAAGTTGAAAATTTTAAGAATCCTGCTATAATTTGGCAACCTGCTTCTGGAACTGATTGTCCAAATATGGCGATTTCAGGAAAAAAAATTTACTCAAAATCTAGCAACTTTGGCATATTTTTTCCACAAAAATCCTTTGTATGAATCACACTGGATTTTGTTTTACTTCTGTCACCAAGTGTTGAGAATTTTCCCTTAAAAAAAACGCTGAAAAAGATCTTGGATGGGTGAGCAGCCTGGTGAAACAACCACTTTCAAATCTCACAGTATAATTTGGGTCAGGCAATAATGACTGAGGACTCTCATGCAATGAGTTTTGAAGTTTTTCCTTTCTCCTGGTAAGTGCTTGGATTTGGATTGTTATGGAGCTCAACATGTGTGGTGCAATTGGTTGGTTGGCACAGGTGGTTCATTCCAGTAAATATTATACTTGGAGCTTTTTTGGGATGCTTAATTGGCTATGTGATGGCACTCATTATCAAACCACCTCCACAATTTTTCAACTTTTTCGTCATTATGATTGGCATAGGTAAGCAAGCAAGATGGTTTTGGATCCCCAAGCCTCTGGTGGTTAGCACAAACATAAAGGATTATTTTTTGGTTTGTTTTATTGGCTATGTTCAACCACTTCTCATGATTCTTAGAACTGAACAGCCTGAATTCAGATAACTAAACTTCTTGAATTATCTTCTGACTTCCAAGAGAAATCATGCACAAGACACAACACCACCTGAGAAGTACCCAACAACCTCTGGAAGCATGCTTAATGTTACAATGCTGTTTAAAGTTCTCTTAACAAAACACAACATGTTTCACTCCCAAATTTTCAAGTCCTTCAAAGTGCTCAAGCTGTACTCTGATGCAGTCTTTGTTCCTCAAAATTTGTGATTGAATCAATAGAACAAGATGTACACAGAGTCTTTTTTCTATGAATTGTTTGATGTCATCTATTGGAATAGCATACATCACACTTATTGCTCACAATGAGAGGCTGAGTGTATAGCTGCCATTCTCTTCTCTTATTAATTGGACAGGGAATATTGGCAACATACCACTAGTGATCATAGGAGCAATATGTCGAGACAATAACAATCCATTTGGGATGGATCCTGAAGCTTGCAATTCAGAGGGTGTGGCATATATCTCTTTTGGCCAATGGGTATGTTTGTGTTCCTGTTTCTTCATCATTTCTTTTGGCATTCTTCTTGTTGTTGAGGTTTTGTTGGGCTAGCCAGCATCATGGTCACATGGCTCCTGAGTTTTGCTTTTGGTTTCTAAGATCTAAAATTTCTGTAAGCTTATTATTAGGTCACTTCTCAGGCCAACTTTAAATCCATAAAATGGAGAAGTTCTCTCGTAGGGTGCTTATGGATTATTGATCATCTTTGAGATTGGAGTATGTAATGCATTCTGTGATCCTTCAGGCTTCCAACATTCCAAGAGGCAGGCACTTCCATCTGTAATTGGGTTCTGAGATGATGTGAGTATGTTTTGCAGGTTGGGGCTGTAATAGTGTATACCTTTGTGTATCACATGTTGGCACCACCAAAAGGTGCCAATTGCTTAGAAAGAAGTGGGGGATCATGTTCTGACATTGATATAAAAGTGGAGAGCATGAACTCAGACTATGCTAATGGATATTCAGACACAATTCTGATAGATGATGTCAAAAAAGAAGATTCCATAGTGGTCCCCCTATTGCTCCCTCAATCTTCCGATATCTTGCCCAAGGTCAGAGTTACAAACTCTTTCCTTAACACCCAATTGATTGGAAATTGTAGTGCATGTCAATCAGGCTTGATTCTGCAATAGGAGTTGGAAAAAGTCCAGAAACCTGTCTCTCTCTTATGAGGTTTCTGCTCAGAAGAGTACCCATAAAGCTGTAAGGAATGACCAGTTTCTCACATTTGTTTTATAATTGTTTGCTTTTAGATCTCAGGAGGATGGCTAACATACTTGGCTCAATCAAACCTGCAACATGTTTTCCAGCCTCCAGTTGTTGCTTCGGTATGTTGCATCAAATTATGCTGGCACCACAATCTCATTTGGCCCATCACAATCTCAAAATGCCACTTGTAAAAGTTGTGCTCAACACTGAGTTGTCTTTCATCTGCCCATATAGTAAAAGATTGACCATCTAGGAAAGCCTGAACTGACAACAAGACTGGGTGAAATTGGAATTGTGCAGTTCTTGGCATTGGTGATGGGCTCAGTACCATTTTTAAGAAATCTCATGTTTGAGGAACATTCGGTCTTTTTCTTCTTCTTTGACAGCCTCAATTTGTTGGGGTAAATGACCTAAACCTTTGTAGCTTGAAGGGCACTCCACATCTATTGAAATTGCACTTTGACTTGTTTTCACTTTTAAGAGAGGCACTGTATTTGGGTACTGACATTGTGCAGAAAATGTCCACTGAGATTGAACTAAACTGTTCTTTTGACTGTCTGGGTTTTTGCAGGGGAGCAATGGTCCCTTGTATTATGTTGGTCTTGGGTGGCAATTTAGTTGGTGGTGAGTTTTGCTATCAGAATTTTCACCCACTTGAAGCATTCCATTATTTGCATGTACTATCTCTTGCCTCAAGCAACTGGACCTCAACCTCCATACTGCAGGACATCAACAATTTGTTACTATACATTATAAAACTTCTTGTTTATTGAGGGGTGTTGTGAAGAGATTGATCAGTCTTGCATTGGACTTGCTGCAATTCAAGGAAATTATGCATGTCCCTCCTAGGTCCGAATCACTAAATTCTGGAATTGAAATGCAGGACCTGGAAGTTCACAGTTGGGCATACGGTCAACAATCGCAATTACATTCACGAGACTGTTTTTGTTGCCACCAGTAGGAATAGCGGTAGTTCTCACAGCTGACAGATTGGGGTTTCTTCCACCTAACAACAAAATGTTCCAGTTTGTGCTCCTCCTGCAGCAGTCTATGCCTACTTCCATACTTGCAGGTAACTTCTACACATGTGTGATTTCTTGTATGATTTGGGGAGCTCTGCATCATGATGAAGTATTTATTCATTTCTGTCACACATGTTAAGATGATTGATTGAAGTGCACCCATGCAACACCAGCTGAAGTGGTTCAGTTTGAATGAGTTTTTTGCAATCTTGGGTGTTGATTAAGTTTGTCATTTTTGGTGTGTGACAGGAGCTGTGGCCAATCTCCGGGGCCATGCAGAAAAAGAAGCATCTGCAATACTGTTTTGGGAGCATATTTTGGCAGTTATTTCACTGACTTTTTGGCTCATTCTGTACCTTAGAATTCTCTTCTAATCTGTGAGGAGGTCTGTGACCACTAGGCAGGCCTTTCCTGTTTGATTCCCCATTTTTTTCTGGGACCTTTTACTGTACAGTATTGTACCGTAGGGCAAAAAGTTAGGGTTAGAAAGAGCGTTGCTGAATTATGTGGAAATGAGCATGGCTTTGCTCCAATCCAACCATTAGTTTTCTACATTATACCATTTACGGAGTCATCTGGGGCTCCAAAATCACTCGAGGAAACTCTGAATTGACCTTTTTTTCGAGGGACCAGTTCTTCAAAGTAAATCGCCAATGAATTGTTGAAGTTGATGAAATAGTTTTGTGATAGATTTTTGAAGTTGATTGTGGATTAGAATATTCACCATGAGAAGACGTTAGATTCAATCTGTTATCACCACAAGGAGTATAATAAAAGGTCACAGGTGAAATGGTAATTGAAAACTATATGAATACTTGGAGGTGGAAACGTTGTGGAGATTTGAACAATTGTGGCCCTCAAAGAGTAGCCAATGCAAATATTCATTGTCTGTAAATGCAGCCAGTAGGTGCTTTTTTTTTGGGTTTTGGTTTCTTTCAATTTTGTGATGTAGGCACACCCGCAGCCATCCACAAGAGTGTTTAGCCAAATTTGGCTACAGGTCATAGGACAGTAAAAAAATTTAAGAATCCTGCTATATTTTGAGAACATGCTGCAATCCTATTGTCTAAATATGATGATTTTAGGGGGAAAAAAAAAAAGGCTTGAAATTTGGCTACTTTGTGATTCACCCCTGAGCCAGGGTTTTTTTCAAGGATTTTGTGATGTAGCCAAAGTGGCAATCATCAAGAAATTCATTTAGCCAAATTTGATTACAGACTAGATATGAAAGTTGAAACAAAGCAGAATCCATTTATATTCTTTGCTATCTACTGGATACTTATCATAAAAATCTGAAAATTTGGAAATTTTTCTTCCAAAATTTGGCAAATTTGGGCGATTTTTCTGTGAATAATGTCTTTCGGATAGGTTGAAATCGTCTTTTCAGGTTGAAATTTGTGCCATGATCTGGAAAGGGAAGAAACTATCTCACAACACTGAATGCACACAGACTTGAAACTTAGAAACTGCTTTCAATGATATTTATGCCATGATCTGGACAGGGAAGAAAGTATCAAACAACACAGACTTGAACCTTAGAAACTACTTTCAATGCAGTGGGACAGGCATACGACTTCTCAGCTAGTCAGTACATGCCTTGGTCTTCCAACAGAAGAAGCCTATGCTATCTTCGCTGAACTTCATAAGAGACCAAGACACTGGAAGCCTCAGTAATCTAAATAAAATTGAAGTATCTGTTGTTTTTCACAATGTGCAACTTAGACATACTACTGTCTGTGCAGTGACAATGGTAAGAAGCTGGTATATATTCTCAGCAGGATTCCATTAGTTGTGCTGAGTGATATGCAAGGCCTTGATCATGATATACTGTAGAACCTACTAGGAAGATTGTTGCACCAAACACCATCAGACTCCTGCAATGCCCAATTGATAAGAGCAGGAACATGGCAGAGACACGTGCAGCACCTTCAAATGCAGAAATCCTCCCAGTTGAAAACCCATGACCTCCTGCATCACCACAGAGCATCAGCATATGTGGTCCATAAGGATGACCAAGACTTGCACTGTTTAATGCAATCTGGGATTGATGAAGCTCACATCCCTACTCATAAAGACTATATGCACCCTAATGAACCGACAATGTTAACAAATTGCTGATGAAGAGGGCTACATGTGAGCTGTGTCAATTCCAGAGTCCAAGGGTACACATGTACACCACCGAAGATCCACAACCAAGGGCACAAAATCACAAATCCTTGGATCAAGTGCTCATGAAAATCGCTAGTGAAATTGCACACATGCATCATCCGAAGAATTGCTCTCTTTATTGAGTACTCATCCTAATGATGGCATTTCCATTCCATCTTAAAGTCTTTTCTTTTACCCAAGGCTGTTTGGATTTTGATAACATTTTCTTCAGGGGTAGCAGAGATGTAGCTCAGTCCCTCTTTCCTTGCTACCAGCAGCATCCAGATCATGCCCATCTTGTCAGTACCTTAAGGTCCATTGGCAGTGTGTGTGCAATTTGCCTGTTTTGGAGGAAAGAAACACCACCAGGGCATCCTTGTTCTTCCTTTGTCACAATTGGCCAGATCTCACCCTAAGCTCCTCTGAATCTGCAAGTGGCAGCAGACCAAGTTACCAAAAAAAAATGTACAAGGTAAGATTTAAGATTCCCGAGGTCTCTTGCCTTTTGCAGGCATTAGGGCTTGCGTCACAGGTGGCAGAACCTCTGCTACCTTTTCTGGGACAGAGGATTTGAGTTTGCTCACCCATCCACCATTTCCAGCATCCCATGGGTACTTGGGTTTAGGGTTGGGTCTTTCTTTTTCCTGCTGGCCTTCTTGCCTTGGAACCGCCCTTCTTAGACTTGGAATTGGAGGATCCTCCTCTCCCTTCTCCTTGGCTGTAAAAAACTTCTGTTGTTCAAGAGACGGAGAGCTTTTGAATGGCATAGGGATCCGCCTGCTGCTGCTGCTGCTGCTGCTGCTGCTGATGCTGCTGTCGTCCCACAGAGGAGACCGTCGTGTAGTGCAAACTCTGGCCATGTGCCCAAACTTCCTGCACTTCAGGCACTGGTCTGGGTGTCCAGAGTATAGAATCTTGTGCGGAATGGTGGCGTCCAGAGGGTTGTTCTCATCGAGAGATGGGATTCGTATATAACCTGGGAGACGACTGATGTCCGCCATCGCCACGGTGATCCTCGGCCCCACTCCAGGCAGACGATGACAATCGGGCCCGCCGGCGCCGTGAAGTAATCCTCACGCTTATCAATGTCCAGCACCTCCCAGATTGGGCTTGCGATCGTCGTCAGATCAGCTTCGTTGCAGAAAATGCCGCTTAGATCCGGACCTCGTGCGCAGGTGTGCAGCCAATCGATCTCCCAATCATCCATTTGCCAGCTCTTTCTGCCTCAACTGCCTCACGAACCTCCGCCGCAACCCTTGCTTCCCTTCGTGTCTTGATGCATGGAGCGCTGAAAGAAGGAGAGCGTGCTCTCTGGGTCCTGCTGGCAGCTGGCAGCAGCAACAACAGGGTTGCACGATTCTATCAAGGGCGGAGAAGCAAGAACAGAAGGCGCGTGCTCCGAAGGAGCGATGGAGAAATTTCCTACAAGTCCACAACACAATTCCTCCATCCTCTTCCCTGCATCCTCTACAGACAAGGGTGTAGGTAGAATCGGAGATGGGAGAAAGGGAAATGGGCGTACGTCGTTGGAGCGCAAAGAAAAACCATCTGCGGAAACGGACTTCTCCAGGGCGAACATTCTTGCTTGAAGATGCAGGATGCGCACTTCCTCCCCGATTCACCAACCTTGTTTCCGCAAGCTCCCTCTCGCACCAACTGCAACAGCCCTGGGCTCTCCGGACAAGCGCCGTTCCCGCCACGCAAAACCTCCTAAGGCCCCCGGTTTACATGAGGGCTCAGGTCCAATTTAAAAACCGAATAGACCAATCCTATTGGTTAAGAACTTAATTTTGGGCCCAAGTGATTTTACATGGGGGTTCGAGTCTTTGAAATCATTAAAATGACATATCGTCCTACATGTCACACCCTATGACGTCAAAAAAATTTGGACCCAAGATAATAAAAGGAATGTTCTTTGGGATGAAGACCCAATTTCCTCCTTTGGGCCCAAAAAGTTTATTTATTTCTTAATTAATTTTTGAACCATCATAACCATTGGATCAAAATTGTCATTTTCAGAAATGGAGTGAAGTGAGAATCCAGAAATGTTGTGTCGTCTAAAATTATTAGGATTCTTCAAAAGTGAGAAAAAACATTAGAAAAGAAAAAAAGGAATTGAAAAAAAATGAATATGAAAAAATTGGATATATATATAGAGAGAGAGAAAAGAAATGAAAGTAGAAAGTGTGAGTTTAGGGTTTAGCATTTTAAAAAAACTGAGCAAAGGATTAAAGTGTCAAGATTTGTGAGAGTAAAGAAGAAAACACAAATTCAAACTCTTGCATAGGAACTTAAATGATGAACTTAAGAGAAAGGAGATAAAATAAAATTTTGAACCTATAATTGGACCCAAAAAGCTTACATAACTTAAGCCCAATTCATAAAATAGTATAATTTATGACTTTGTCGAGTCCAATTGTTGGGCCAAAACATTCAAT
>Ga0209611_10000863_pt1 | contig 48543 bp, 41 predicted proteins | sample S1TSphgellanicum_3_FD_187693 | JGI IMG/M metagenome (GOLD analysis project Ga0209611, IMG submission 187693) | Host-associated microbial communities from peat moss isolated from Minnesota, USA - S1T2_Fc - Sphagnum magellanicum MG (SPAdes) (version 2) | ecosystem: Host-associated > Plants > Peat...
TTGTGTTCCATTGGGCCCAAGGATTCTCATCCTAATTTCAATTGGATGGCCATTCATTCTCAAATTCTCATTGGCCCTTGAAGGATGAGGAGGCCATTGATTGGTGCAAAAGGATTTCAAGCTTTCATTGGACAAGGGGAACAAGCTCAAGGAAGGTCATGGAGGCTTACCAAGCGAAAAGACATTGTGTGTATGCGAAAAAATGAGAAGGAAGAGGAGAATGAAGTGTGAGAAAGGTTGTTAGTTCTTATGTGTGGGAGGTGTTCATGGAAAGGTTATGAAAAAATGAAGCATGGAATGGAGTTGTGTGTAGCAAGTAATCGTAGTGAAGCCTCTGGACTTTTGGTTTAATTAATTGTTTCTCTCAAATCGACCGTTGGATTTGTTTCAAAATTAGATCAGTTTTAGATTGAAATGTGTAAAAGCTTCTCCCAAAAATTCAGCGTCATCGGTTTTGCTGTGAAGGAGTTACATTTGTGAAAGTAGAGGGGGTTGAGTTGTTTTTTCCCTCAATCTAAACAAGTGGTTTTTAGTTTCGGGCTTAACTTTTGGTCAAAGACATAAATAAAATAAAATAAAAAATAAAATAAAATCATGAGATTTGGACACAACGCATTAGATTTTTAGTAAAGTTCATTACTTACCTCGAACCACCTAACTCGTTAGACTTCAACTACATAGTAGTTCCACTTGTAACCGGGTTTTTCGTGAGTGCATATCTTAGTGGTGGAAGTGTGCAAGAAATCCTCACACCATGGTTGAAGGATGCTAAAGTGGCACATGATTGGGGGAGTAACATTGTTACCATATAAGGGAATGGGACAATCAGAGTAGTTAAAGTCACCAAACATTTGGAGGTGAAGGAAAAAGACCAAAAGTGTTAGTGTGCAATAATTATTAGAATGACATCATAGATGAAGAAGAATATATCATCTTTGCTATAGAGCCAAAATTGTTCTCAATAAGATTGCTCAATTTACCCGAAACAATTCAATTTGTGAAAACCACAGATGTGGAGATCATGGATATAGATGTGAAGACTATTATTTCGAAGCAGGAATTTGAAATACATAACACAAAGGAGAAGATAGCTAGAAACATATATGAGCTAGAAGTAGCTATGGAGGATAAGGCGTATCCAAAAACGTACTATAATCATCAACCAAGGAGTGTTGCAATGGATGAAACTTTAACAAAAATCAAAGCACAAGAATTGTAGATTACTGGATGGACGCTAACTGAAGATCAACAATTGATGAAGCTCAATATGGGAACTGATGTAAAACCATAAATGGTGAAGATTAATGCACAATTAGAAACATGCAAGGTGTTAGAACATGAGCAACTGTTGAAGGAATTCAAAGATGTTTTCACATGGATATACAAAGATTTGAAAGGGATTCCACCAAAGTTGGCATAACACATAATTGAATTGGACATTACTATACCACTGGCACATCAAGCTAGGTACAAATTAAATCCAAACTATGTGATGCATTCCCAAGTCCCTAGTTAGCCCAAATTGGGGCTAGGTCACTCAAGTTGCGGAAATGCGGGGGACTTGGAGCACATTCCTAGCTTCCAGCACTAAAGGGGCGTGTTGAAAGCTCCAGGATTAGACTAGGAAGAGGGACAAGCTACTTAGTTACTTGGTCCTACATCCAAAACCAACCATCCAGTGGGTTAGTTCACATTCGGAACATTCTAGGTGTTGGGACAAGCCACGGGCAACCTTGAACTCACTTAACTCACCATGGCTCAAACTCGGGGGAAGTCACCACCTTCCCCCATATAGTATTCTATGTGACTCTATGTCACACTTGCATCCGAATGGCACTTTTTCTCGGGACTCCCAAAGTGGAGTCTCGAAACTGTCCCAGTTTGGACTCCCGAGACTTTGGGCGTTCATAACTTCTCGCTCTAACTTTCAATTGGGATGAGGTCTAAAGCAAAGTTGTAGCTCTCCTTGAGAGTTTTCCAACGGTGTGTTGCACTCCACCTGCACACACTAGAATCGGGTCGATTCTCGACTTTTAGTGGTCGGGAGTCAAATTGTCAATTTGATTCCCGGCCCTTCTTTTGACCATAACTTGTGTTGCAGATGTCCAAATGGCTCAACAAGGCCATTTTGGACATCTACACTTCAAGACCTTTTCAATGGTATAAAGAACACCTTAATGTGAGGTGTTTTGACGCTTGCAATCATGTTCTGAGTCTTCGGGAGTCCTGGAGGACTCCCAAGTCCCATTTTGGGAGTGTGAGTGGCGACCTCACATTTCCCTCAAAGTGGGGTTGCGACACTTTGCTACAGTAATCAAATAAGATATAGACAAGTTGTTAATAGTTGAATTTATTCAATCTATAGAAAAGGTTACATGGTTGTCACCCATAGTAGTAGTACCCACGAAAAATGGCAAATTAAAAATCTATATAGATTTCAAAAAACTAAATGTAGCCACAAAGAAGGATCCATACTCATTACCTTTCATAGATGAAGTGTTGAACACAGTAACAAGGTGTGAAACATATTCTTTCTTAGATGGATATTCAAGATATCATCAAATCTCTATAGCTCTAAAGGACAAGTATAAGATTGTATTTGTTACAAACTAAGGGGCTTTTATATGGAAGGTGATGTTGTTTGGAGTGAAAAATGGACCTCCAACATATTAAAGAGTTGTTACCAAAACATTCAAAAAATATTTGGACAACTTTATGAAGATATTTTAAGATGATTTTATAGTGTATAATGACATGAAAAGTCATCTACAAAATTTTAGATTATGTTTTCAAAAGTGTAAAGAATATGGCATTAGTCTAAATTTAGACAAATGTGCATTTATGGTATTTTCAGGGATGATATTGGTTTTATTATTTCCAAAAAAGGGAAACTACTAGATCCATAGAAGATACAAGCAATAATAAACATGCCACCACCCAATAATCCATAACAAATTGAAGTATTCAATGGGATGGCACAATTTACAGATGTTTTATCAAAAATTTTGTTACTATTGTGGCACCTATCACTAAAATAACCAAAAAGACATAGTGTCGCAACCCTAGCCTTGGGCTCGCGACTAAAGCAAGGGCTTACAAGGGTGCGAGCCAAGAGGGAAGCCCATGAGTCACATCTCATGCTCCTAGGAGTGTAGGAGAATGTGAGGGAATGAACCCTCACACTTCCAAGTGAGTTTTCACTTTGGGAGTTGGAGTCCTAATGGACTATCGAATCTTCAAAAGGCAATTGTAGGGGTCAAGACTCATTGGATTGATAAGTTCCTTGTATCATTAGAAAGCTCTTGGAACCTAAATGTTTAAAATGGGCTCGTATGACCCATTTGGATACTTAAAACATAAGTTATGACCACAAGAAGGGGCCTAGAATCAAATTGGCAATTTGACTCTTGACCATTAAAAGTTGGGAATCACCCCTATTTTCTTGCGTGCAGGTGGAGTGTCACATACCGGTGGAAAGTCTTGACGAGGTCTACACACAATGTTATTGGCCCCCAAAAGTGTGGGAGTTTCAAGTTTGGGAATTACGGAACTCCCACTTGGGAGTCCTGGGACAAAATGACATTAGGGTGTTGGTCCCGTGGCTAGGCACAAAGTATACTATAAGGGGGGAAGGTGGTGGCTTCCTTGAAGTTTGGGCTATGGTGAGTCTTGTGAATCTGTGTTTGTTCGTGGTGAGTTCGTGCACCAAAAGTGTTCCAGCTACACACTAACCAACCTATTATTTTGTTTATGCAGGTTTGTATGAGTAAGTGACTTGCTTGTCAATCTTCCTAGTCCCCATCCCAGAGCTTTAGCACGCCCCTCTACCCCCGAAGTGTTGCGAATTAAGGAACGCACCCCAATTCCTCCTTCCATTGTCTTCACCTTAGGACTCGTAGTTGAGTCCATCAAGGAGTTTGGGGGTGCGTCACATAGATTTTTTTTGGACAGAAGAATGTCCAAAGGCTTGGGAATTGATCAAATAGAAATATATTGAAACATCGATATTGATATCACCAAACTGGTAGGTGGAGTTTCATGTTCATATAGATGCATCTTTGTTAACTATGGGGGCGATGTTGTCTCAGAACGTAACAAGGAAGAATGATCAACCGATAGTGTATGATTATAAGCTTTGGAACAGAGGAAAACAAAATTATAGCACAATAGAAAGAGAAGCTTTAGCAATGGTTTTTTTCTTTGCACAAGTTCAAACATTATTTGTTGGGCAATAATATTTTTTTGGGTGTTGATTATATGGCATTAGTCTATTTGGTCAACAAACCACAGGTTTGAGGGAGAATAACTAGATGGTTATTATTGTTCCTAGAATATGATTTCATAATAATGTATAAGCCATGCAGAATTCATGTAGTTGCAGATGCATTGTCAAGACTACCAAATATTATAAAACCCATAGGTGTCCCTAATCAAACAATAGATGCAAGTTTGTTTTACATAGAGCCTAAATGGTTAAATGATGTAAAAGAATTTTTGAAAACATGACAAATTGAAGGCACGTTATTGGTTAGCAGAAGCTAAAATTAGTTAGGAGAGCAACGCCTTTCACATCGAATAATGGGGAATTGTACAAAATGGGCCAAGATAACAAACTATGAAGATGTTTGACAAGTATAGAAACACAAATGGTGATGAAAGAACTACATGAAGGACCTTTAAGAAAGCATTTTGCAACTAAAATATCACAGAGGAAGATATTGGATGCTAGATATTGGTGGCCAATTATGTACATAGACGTGCATGATTACTACAGATCTTGTGATGCATGTCAAAAAATAGGAAGATTGGCAATTCAAAGTCTTGCAAAGTTGGTGACAAGTCTTCTAGAGGAACCATTTATGAAATGGGGACTTGATTTTGTGGGGCTAATTAATCCAACATGAAGATATACATGGAACAAATATATTATTGTTGCCACAAAATATGTTACCAAGTGTGTGAAAACAAGAACATTGAAAGTTAATATTGTAGTAGTCACAACAAAATTTTTATATGAATGCATATTAACTAGGTTTGGATGTCCTTTGACTATAATCATAGGTTAGGGTGTTCATTTCAATAATGATGCCATCAAGTATTTGACAGATCATTTTTTATTGAAGCATGTGAGTTCTACAACTTATCATCCTCAAAGGAATGGGCATGTTGAGCTTACTAACAAAGTACTTGGGACATGTTGACCAAATTAATTAGTGAAAATAGAACAAATTGGGATGAACATCTATCTACAATGTTATGTTCATACAAAATTGTAAACAAAGTAGCAACAAGGTATACACCATATCAAGTAATGTATGGATTACATCCATTGATGCCCATAGAGTGCATAGTTCCAATCGATGGTGGAAATGAAAGAGACAATAATTTAATGAAAGTTTTAACTAGTAGAATTACAGAGTTGGAGAAGTTCGAATGCAGGTTACAAAAACTATAAAAATTTAACAGTGGAATAGAGGATTATGGAGTCAATAAAAAAATCTAAAAAAATAGTTTAGTTATGGTGATTATATTATGTGGTTTCCAAAAGGCAATAAATCACACCTAGGGAAGTTTATTAGGAAATGGTTTGGATCGTATAAAGTACAATATGTGTTACCAAATAACACTGTGTTATTCGTGACCATTGAAAAGTTTAAAGTTAACCTTATGCTGGTCAATGTCAATAAGTTCAAACCTTATAAGTACATGGAATCTAAAATTCAAAAACAAGAATAGTAAATGCCAGTATATTGGGAATAGAATGTAGGTGGAGTTCAGGTGAAAAATTCTGATATAGGGGAAGATCATGAAGATTATGAAATATAGAAACCACAAATGAAGAATGCTAAAGATGAAGAATAGATCAAAGATCCTATGATGAACATAATATTGATTTTTGATATGCAAATGAGTAATAAATCCGTGAGTAATAACTTCAGAAAGGCCACACTTGATATTGGGACTTGTAATTACCATGGTTGGCCATGGGATATAAGTTTAGGCGGCAAGCTTCATTGGCATCTTTTTCACCATATTTTTTGATATTCGGTTAGGATTTCGTACTACTAACCTTCATTCGATGTGATGCTATGACTGTGATTAGTTTCAACGATCCTTTAGTGCGGATTCAGGCATGTGAGCAATGGGCTGGTTTGTTTAGGTGTGTGATGCCTATGGCTATGGAGAATCTTATAATTGCTCAACACCAAGATACTTTTCGATATGCCTGGATTCGTGGAGGAAGTTATTGACCTTAATTTCATAGGTTTGAACCAAGGAATTATGTTTACTTACAACAAATAGCCCCACCACATTGGATGTGACTACAAGTCATGTGATTTTGTGTGTTCGAAAGATCCTACCTTCTAGAATATTGTTGTTAGAGGGACGAGATTGTCAAACATGGAAGGACCATGTGTGTAATTGTGCACCATGTCATTCTCACAATGTGGATGGCCAAATTGACCAATCCTTGGTTGTTATACTTATTGGTTTACGGTGTATGTTGTGTGGGTAATCCATAGGAATTACCATTATGTCGATTTGTGACCAGTGTTCAAAAGAATGGCACATGGCATGTTTGACACCGCCTTTGGATTAGGTACTAGTTGGCAAATGGTTTTGCCCTCGGTGCACCCAATAGATGTGGTTTTCACAATCACATAGTAAGATCAATCTAAGGTTTTCTCCCATGATGTCTCACCTTTGGCTGAGGATTTAAAAGATTTCATATCTAGGTGACTAACAATGGGGTTCACATTTGCACCCGGCCTAATGATCCTTTTACATTGGAACCAAAGGATTCATCCATGATGAATTGCCTAAGTAATTTTATAGTGCTATCTAGCTTTGGGGGGGACCTTACCCTAGATAGGGGAATGGTTTGGATGTGGTGTACCATTTAGGGTGTTAGTGTGATATGTGTTGTGAGTGTGATGACATTGATAGTTGTAGGTGCCAATAATGGTGCACACAACAAAGGTTTTAGCTTTTGAAATTTCATAACTCCCAAGAAACATAACCATTTGGGACATACAAATCCATTTTTGATATAGAACCTCATCAAGACATTTCCAAGTAACCTTTATTATATTGCCAAAAATTGATTGAAAGACAAAACTTAAATTAAAAATTTGAAAATGAAGTGATATTCAATGTTTTCAATTGTCGGAAGTTTGGAAAAAAAGGAAAAATCACCATATTCCTATGTTTTCTTCTTCTAGTAAGTAGCCAAAATGAAGAAGGATGATCATCACTTCATTTACATATTCCTATGGATAGTCCCTCCTTAGGCCACAAGAATTTTCCTTAAATTTTTTTTTTGAAGTCATATCAAGGTCCCAAGTAAAAAACAAATTTCCTTTCCAAATTATGATTTGAAGGGTTGGGACTTTTTTTGGGGGATTTGTGTTGGGTGGTGGTTTATTGATAATTTGGGGAAAATGTGGTAAACCATTTCACCTTGTAACCCTATTTATGAAAGCCATGCCTTCATCTTCAAAATTGGGAATGCAAACTTTACGTGCCTTTAAATTGTGCATGTATTTTGTTTGTTACACCTGTGAATGTAAAAAGCCTTCAAATTGTCAGAATCATGTTGTATAATAATAATAATAATAATATTGAACTACATCTAGTAAGTGAAATTTGGCAAAATAAAAGTGTCATCTTGATGCATGTTTCTAAATTGTTATTCCTTGCTCATGAACAAGGTAAGAGGTTGAAGAATATTTTTCATCAAATGGAGCAAGACATGGCATCGAGTCAAACTAATGCACTTGTGATGCACTTACAGTTCACTCCACTAATCCCTCTATTACTTAGTGGAAGGTTTTTATTACCATAACATAATAAATTTATTTATTTATAAAATTCCAACTTTGAAAATTCATATTGTTTGGCAGATTTACCATTATTTAGTTAATTTGATGTGCTCCCAAGTCACGGGGTGAAACCCACTTGAGGGTTTCCCAAAGTCAAGTTGTGGAAATTGTGACTTAGCAGCGCGTTCCTGGCTTTCAACTCTAGAAAGGGGTAGAGGGTCGAGTTGGGAGCCCAGGGATTAGACTAGGAAGAGGGACTAGTTTAGCTCGTGTGAATCTGCATCCAAAAAACCAACCACAAGAGGTTAGTTTAGCATTCGGGACACCCTTGGGTGTTGGGACTTACCACGGGCACTTGGACACACAAGACTCACCACGGCCCGGACTCGGGAATAAGTCACCACCTTACTCCCTATAGTATTCTTTGCGGCTGGTCGCCGAGGCTACATCCAAATGGCACATTTTGTTGGGACTCCCGAAATGGAGTCTTGAAACTGTCCCGGTTGGACTCCTGGAACTTTGAACGGCCATAACTCCCGACTGTGGAGTCCGATCACAACGAGGTCTAAACCAAAGTTGTAGCCCTCGTCGAGATCTTTTCAACGCAGTGTGGCATTCTCAATTCGGATGTCGGGAAGAGGTCGATTCCCAACTTTTAGTGGTCGGGAGTCAAATTGCCAGTTTGACTTTCGGCGCTTCTTTTGCTCATAACTTGGGCTGCAGATGTCCGAATGGACAATGCGAGGCCATTTTCGATATCTACGTTTCAAGAACTTTCCAATGACACCAAGAACACCTCAATGCAAGGTGTTTTGGGCCTTGCTGTCGAGCTCTAAACATTCGGGAGTCCCGGAGGACTCCAAATCTCCAACTTTTCCAAGTGTTGGGCTTCACCCCCACATTTGGCCAAAGTGGGGTCGCGACATAATTGGCTCACAAGCCTTGGATGAAAGCATGAAGACTCTATTACCAAATGTGCCAAATGAAAAGCTACACATTAACCTCCTTCAATTATTTCAACTTTTGATGGGATTTTTTGTGTTCGAATAGATAGCATTAGAAGGCTATGCTTCTAACTGGCATCTTAGAAAAGTTGAACAAAAGGGTAGAAAGTTGTGGCTTCTTAATGTGGTGATGTGCCTTTCAAAAGGCACATAGGGTTTTTCTAGAGTGAGAAAATGTATTTTCTTCTGTTAATAAACCTTCATCTGACTTATAGAAAGTGGCGTTCCACTAAAGATTTCTTTGTTAGAATACATTATCTCAACTTGGATCATTGGTCAAATTTCTTTTTGCAATTTTTGTGAAGACATTGCCAAAAAACTGTTTAAAGACTTTTTGATGTGTATAGATTGAATTGGCAAAAATGGAAGGTTGATTATGTTTAATGCCATGCATGGACTATATTGTCCCAAGAAAAAAATAGACAAACAAGAGGATATAGATTACATATTTAAAAATAAAATTATTACGCGATTCTTGTAGTGCTAACATAATTTATTTGAGGAGCTCCTCCCATTAAACAAACATACTACAAGATCTTGAAACCCATAAGATAAAAGTACATTTGGTTTGCATTTGCCTGGGTAATCATACTGGTGAGATTTGTTAATATAACTTGACTATGAAATGTGCCTATTTTATGAGGTCCTTGCTTGTCTCTCGTTGTGTTTGGTGCCTAACTTGATTATTTTAATATGTAGTGTTACAATACTCAACAGAGGGAAACATTCAATACTCAATATTGGTGGTTTGGTGTTTAGTTAAGGTAAACCTTTCACAATTCCCTTATTTAGTGCCCATATTTCAGCAATTATATTTTCTAAATGCAAGTTTGTTGAAGCACTTTTATTTGCAAATCATTGTAGCAACTCTCATGGTAATCATTATTATAGATAGGCCATTCATTCAAGGACTTGATTATCCTTTGTTAATTATAACCATAGACCCATCATAATGTGAAAGGTGGTAAAATTTGTAAGCTAGCGTTACTTGATAGTTACTATCTTATTGTTTTACCTTTAGAAGTCTTCTGATACATTACTAGATTAGAACACCACAATCTAATAGTCATTGAAAGATGAATTATAATACATCATTGGAACAAACAACTAGAGTACCTGACCCCATGATTGCACCAGTTGGGATTTTTTAATTTTGGGATGAAACCTGATTAAGGTGGCTAGGTTTATTTCTGGTCAAAAAAAAAAAGTGAATTTCAAAGTAGCACATTTTTTTCTTGATGCCCCACATCCTTCTAGCCTAATTACATCCCTCTTACCCCCACTCCCCATTTTTTCTTTTGTTTTCTCTCTTGAAGTTTTCAATACTCCAAACTTTCTAACTCTCTCCAAGCTTCTTATTGTTCTCATTGTTTTTTGTTTTTTTTCTTAGCTTTGAAAGTTACCATCGGCATTGAAAAAAAAATAGGTACCTGTTTTTTCCTCTTCTTTGTTTTGATTGGGGTGTTTTTTGTTGCAGAGTAAAGGGAAGAACAAAAAGAATCTATTCTTCCATGGCCTAAGATTAACTACACCCAAATATATCCTTGTGCCTGGAACATCTTTTGTTTTTTCATATTTTCCAATGTGTGTGTAAGAAAAATATAAACAAATGACAACTTTTAGTACCTACATGCTTTTCATGCAAAAAACCAATGATAGTTATGTGGCAGTAGTTCTTTTGTTGATTACCTATGTTTTATTGCCATCATCAAGTTAGTGGTATTTTTGTTTTTTCTTGAAAGTTTAGTCTCCTCACTCTTCTTTTCATACACCCATTTGTGCATTATCTGCATTCATTCCCTTAAAATCATTGATGTTCTTTTGTTTTCCACCCAACATGTGAGAATTGCAAAAGCTTCATATTTTGTTTTTATCAAAGTTTTGTTATATGTCCTTTGTATTATCATAGGTTTAGGGTTTATGAAAATTAGGGTATGAAAAGTATTGCAAAATTTTGGTCCATTCTCATTTAACCATTTCTTCATGATTGGCCCATTAGATCCAATATCCATTACATATGTTCTTTCATATATTTTCATAAATTTCTAGAAATTGATGAAAATAGTTATGTAATGCATACTCAATATCCTCATCTATCATTGGCACCGTCATTACTTTGGTGGGTAGGTAGGAGGATGCCAAGCAAATATTCCACTTCGGCACATTTGCAATACACTAATTTATTGTCAATGTTATTCCAATCTTCATGCATCTTCTAAATAGGGAGGTGGTTTTGTAAGCAAGTAGGACGGTTAATAGTTTAAAAGTAAGCTAGGTAGTGAGTTTGTTAGATTTGAGCAAATAAGATAAAACAAATGTTTCTGGAAAATGGAAGGCTTGCAGGGATAGAAAAACCGACGAATAATTTAGTTATGGGGCTGCTCCACTCTGCCTCGGCGGTACTACCGGGTTCACCTGAAAACGACATGCTCTTTATAAATCCACTGGTCATAGTTATTATTGATGAGCAGTTGAGTACAATGTGGCCCTTTCTAGTTTTACATGATCAAAGTCCTTCCATTTTGTTACAGCTGGTTATCGAGATGAAACCTGCCTTGAACGGTGGCAGGTTGAAACGATGAAAATGAATCTCTTAAGAGTTTAGAGAATTGTGTTGGGGTTTGATTGCACGATTGCATATTTAAAGTAGAAGAATATTACAAGTGCAGAATTAGTTATTACTCGCCCTCCATCCCTCCTGCACTATCTCCATTTCAAAGCAAAAGTTTCTGGATATTAGGTTCTGTTTGAATGTCATGAATGCATACAAAGAGTGCAATATTTGTACAATGGGACACATAACTGTAGTAACGATAGTTGGAGAGAAGAATTTGAAAAGGCAAAGCAACAAGTGTCTACTGTTACACAAATTTGTCTTTTAATATGTTCGACGTCAATGTCCTGATAAATTACTACGACTTGCTTATGAAAATAACAGTCTGGTTCGACATGAAATAGATAAGATGGAGAGATTTCACCGTAAGCATGTTCTTATCAGAAGGACCGTTCCTCATAAGTCACTCAAAAGTATTGCCTAATGGATGCACTATATGATGCAGAAACTAATGGTCACAGCACCAAAGACAAAAGACAAAGCCAGCTCGTTGTAGACGTCGTAAGAATCGCATTACCATCCATTGGAGATCTTATTTATACCAAAACCGAGACATGTCTGATCATGGGTACCTAACCACAAACTGGAATGGAGTTTAAACGCATACCACTGTCAAGGGTTCTTAAGTACTTTCATCACATGAGTAAGTGAACCGCGGAGGACTGACTGCAACAAGATTTGACAGAAGAGGTTAGGAATTCATAGAGCTTCATCGACGGATCTTAAAGGGCAAAGCAACTAGGTCCATACAGTCATCGTCCACGCAGGTGATAGGCCGAGTGGGTTTGAAAAGTCTGGTAATCGTAAAGGTGGACGGCACCTGATTTAGCTCCACAACTACACAACACGGTGGTGCACTAATTATAGGGATAAGAAACTAGTTGTACATGGCGTACGCTCGCGCATCGATATAGTTTATGGTTACTGTTGGCGGGCTTGACCATGTCGTCGAGGTTCATTCCCACAAAACAGAAGCGAACTGTAGTCAGACTGGCTTCTCCATATTGGGTTGGGTAAGCCGCCGCCACAATTTGTACCTCGAATGGCTCCGGAACATATAGTGACAATCACATTGGTTTCCCAGTGACGTGTAAGGACCGGAAAACAAAACAAGGATGCTTGATACAAACAACCTGAGCCACTTAACCTAACCTTCTTTCAAAAGTGTATGGGAAATGTATATTATCGATTGAAAGGTAACATAATGCTCAAATTTCAGTAACTGATTCAAATCTTGCCAGTTGCACGTCCACGTGTGAAGACTTGAAATCGAATATCTGCACGTGCACATACAGATTAAATCTAAAGCTACTCCCAATATCAACACGACCCCAGTCTCTAAAATCTGCAAGGCGTAAATGCAGACTCAACCATACTACAGTTGAACAACAGCCAAAGCAAGATTGCGAAACAAGCGTCAGTTAACTTACTCAGTTCCTTGAAGAGAAGCTGTACGAATTTTTTTCGTTTAGGCGCTATTACAACCCTGCGGCATGTCTTGACAAATATTAGTCGGGTTGCAGAGCACAATCGAAATCACAGGGTGCTGCACCCATCCGCCTAAGATGCCAGAACATAATGTCATTATGCGAATCGAACACAGAATTGCCACTCTAGGTTATAGAAGCTTCGTGAACAGGCCCATCAACGATCAAGCTCCAATACTACCTTTGATAATGCAATAACTCTTCGTGCAAAACCTACTGGTCACTGTCGACTATGCAAGCAGGCACAGACGAATCGGCCAATACTATGACCACCAATCAAGTGCAGGTGGTGAGTTGTTTCGCTTACATGCCGTAGTACTTGCTTATATAAGTTCGCGACAAAAGCTGCTCGCTATCGACTACACCTCAAGGGACGCGCGCAAGGAGTCATCAGCGGATGCTAGACCACCAACCCAGTGCGGAGACAACAGCACTCATCCATGAACGATTCCTTCCCTCCGATAGCAGGTCTGTACAAGACGACGTGACTGTCGTCTATTTGCTTTGGCCGCCGTGTAGCTCAAAGCGGAGCGCGCTGAGGGGAATGAAGCCTGGTCCGAAGCCTGGGATAGCATCGTGTAGGTGTTCCACCCTATTCCCCAACGGTCCCCAATCCTTTCTGACATTCAAGAAAGAGGATCTGATGCTTAACCGAGCCTCGGGCCAAGCGGCATTCCTCGCAGCAAAGCTCCGCAACCAAACAAAACCAAACATTAAGGAATGATCGACGATCCACCCTGACGCACCTAACAACTTTTGGTGTGCAACGAAAACAGCAGGTTCGAGCTTCTGTATTGGCTTGACACTATGCCGATGACACCAACAACAGCTATCACAAACCATCTGCTGCAGCCTGACTTCATCCCAGATGCCTACTCGGCCCCAGCGCCCCATACAAAAAAAAACCCAGCAGTAATTAGCAAATAGTGCAACCCCGTCGCAGGAGGCGTCGCCTCTGTAGGGACTCAGAAATTGTTAAAAAAACCATTATTCCATTCTCAACAACTCCTTTTACTGCAACAACCAGTATGCATGGGCATCCGCAACAACCCCATCGTTCCAGCCCTATATCTACAATACTAACAAAACACCCCTTTCCTACCTCCGATCGGTCAGTTCCCTCCCCTCACCACTAGTCCATCATGTAAACCTCTGGCCGCTGCCGAAGCCTTTCCAGCATCGGCCTCAATTCCCGGCACTTAAATTTTCTTTTGCAGGCACACAAAACCGACAAACACCTCCAGAATTACACCCTTCCAACACCAAATAAATCATATCTGCTAGCTGTTTTTTGCTTTAAGGCTTCAAAACGTCAAGACTTATTATTGCATACAGCTCATTGGAGCAAAAGGGAAAACTCTACACGGTATGAAAGAAAGACGCAGGAATAGAAAACTTGTGATTGTATAGCTTCAGCACAAGAAAGAGAGGCCGAGAAAACAGAGAGATAAATTTGCAAGAGAAACCAGGAGGAGAAGGAATACGGGAAAAGGAGAGATGTGATACAGATGGAAACTTGGCCTTTATACAGCCTCGCCTCTTAACACACTAGAAGGCAAAGTTCATTAGGCTAGGAGGTGTTGAGTGACCAGGGCAGCGTACCCATCGGTGATCACGATACCCCCAATACCCCAGACGCAGGCTCTTCGCCGCCAGGTCCCTGCCATTGCCACGCCCAAGATCCTTTCTATTTGTTGCCTGGCTGGCCGCCGCCGCGCCTATGACTGGTATCCTTGCAAAGTTCCCCCTATCTCCGTTGGACACAAAAGGCCAGAGTCTCATCATAAAATAAAACCCACAAACCTCTTCCTCCCTTATGAATTCCTCTTCCTGGGTAGTAGAGGTGGTGGTAGAAGAAGTTGAGAATACTAGTATACCTAGTAGTTCAAAATACTAATGTATTATTTCCTTTTATTGATATTTGCTGGGTGTTTAAGACGTATATCAAGTCATTAAATTATCCAGTTTTGTCAGTGATGTGGCGTCTTCACCATTCTGGATGGTTAACATTCTGAATGGTTAGCGTTTGGAATTATGGCTGGGGCCAACATCCAGAATTATTATATACTTGCACAATGCTCGAGAAACACAATTACATACACTTTTCTGTTGCTCTTTTGACATGCAAGATCCATTAATGACGAAGTATGATCTCCAGTGCCCAGTGCACTACCTACACTGGACTATGAAGTCTGGAGTACACCTCAGTAGTAAGCACGACCCAATATAAAACTATGCATTGTCCCTCTTATCTTATACATCTCAACATGGGCGGAACAAAAGGCTTGTTATTTTCTACCCATGATTGATGTGGGGGTATAGTATATTCTTATATAAAACTAAGCAGAGCCTAGAGGACTGGAACCAAACCCACTGTTTTCTATGTGGGATCAATGCTTACTTGCCTGCTCAAGTGGAGGTGAACTTGTTAATCACCCTACCTGATGGGCAGAGTGAACTGTAACCCATTACTGCACCATGCAGGATGGATGGCATGTGAACTGGAAACATTCTTTCATTATTCTTTTCCCCCTAACTAACCATGGTTGTTAGCTATGTACTAACCATCCACATCTATCTACCTACCTAACAGTCACCAAGCGCCTCACCTAGCTACTTACCTATATTGTCTGCTGTCTCACCTATAATACCCACTTACATCTAGGCAGTTACCTAGGTTGTGTGAAGGGGATGTAAGATGGTTTACATAGTTGTGGTTTAGGGTTTACATAGTTGAAATTTCAATGGTAGTGCACTGGTGGATGCTGGGTCACATAATACTTGATGATGTAGATCTCAATGTAAGCACACCTACGCCATTCTCAATAAGAGTCGATGCAAGCATCTGGATGGGTTGCGTGTGCAACTCTTGCAAAGCTTTTAGTTTCATGAATGAATGGTCAATGCAAGTCATACTTCATCCACAACTGAAATATGAAGAAGTGTGCAAAGAAACAATCTGTAACTCATGTTACATTATTGTCTGCAGCATTGAGAGCTATTGGAGAATTAATCTGATCAATAACTAGCCAACCTTACAACATTTTCCTTTCATGTGGGTCTCTGTTCTGTAGGAACACCAATGCTAGGACTGTGGGAAAGAAAGACGTCCACACAACTGGAACTTATTGTGCACAAGTGGAACCTTATCATTCGTGCAATAATTTATGGGTAGTGATGTTGCAACAGCACTGCCGCCAGTGGGAGTTCACCAGTAACCTTATGTTCCCTGGGTTGGGAAACCAGGCACGTTTTGACGGCTCCATGTTGGCAAGTGAGGAGGAGCCTTCTAAGGTATTTTGTAACCTGCATGGATTAACTAACAATCTTTCTGAGATTTGAATACTTAACCGACCCACTAGCCTAATCATTTGTCTAGGAAAAGAGTGCTTGACAGTCTTTAGATTGGTCAATGCATACTTGTTCAACAAACCCATTTCAGCCATGGTAAACCACCACCCACCAGTGCACCATTCACTGGATGCCACTTATGACTCAGATGTGGATGAACTTCAACTGAGTTAATATCTGGTTTCACGTTGATATTAAAAGTGAGTCCAATGTATAGTTGGATATGTAGGAAAATTGGAGACTAATAGTCAGTAGACGGTTTACAGTTTATACATAGGTAAGGCTGTCTCTACTACCTACCTACTAACATACCTGCAATCAGATTGTTAGGAGATAGTAAAAGAAGAAACTAAGCTACCTATCATAGTTTTGAACTAGAACTAGAACCCAACATAAGATTGTTCTTTGAACACCTACCATCCATCTGTCATAGTGCATTGGTGAGTGCTGATCCATGGATTATCATGTATAAAATTTTATTTACATTAGAGTTATTTGTAAAGTGCTTCAAATAGGGGATGAAATTGTTCATTAAGGGTTGAAATGTTAGGTGAACATTAAATTTCTAAATTAATTTGCATTGGGTGCTGCAGTTAAAACCAAACTCTTGTGGTAAAACATAAACTTAGAATGATTTAAATATGCTTACACTTGTGGATGACCAGGACTTCATTCACAATATAATCATCACCCAGGTCATACATTGCATCCTACTAATACCCAGGTGGCTATATATTTCAAATTGAGAATGCCATGTTTACCCAACCCCTCCAGACCCTGCATACCAACTTTATAGATTGACCTAGGGTGGAATTGCTGCATCAAACTGAAGAACCTGAAAACTAAAACATTGGGCAGACCTCAGTGAAATGAAAACAGACTGTGCAAATTCTGCCAAGTGTATTCTAAACTACTTGTGGTTGTAATTTGCATAACAGACAGCTGCATCATGCTGGTGGAAAAAGTATATTGAGCATGTGAACCTTGTGAAAAGGGTTAAGGCAGTTGTGTGGTGACACTTCAGCCTACCAGCGGTTACCCATTGAAAGCAAAACATGGGCCACACCAGAACATTGTGCCTGTATATTGTCCTTATTACTCAATAGCCCCTAATATAGGAGGTGAAATTTTCCAACTTGCATAAACAATTAAACAATTTGTAAAGCTGACCATGAAACTGTAGGAAAAGGAAGAGCTGACATCTAACGTTCATTTTCAGGTCCACCACTGTGAGTGTTACTGAATTGAGTAATGCTAGGTTTGTTGGAAAAGAGAAGACCAGATTGAACTCACCAGAGGCTGTCTTAGAGTGTCATCACATACATCAACACATACACTTAGGTCCACTTTAGATGGGTCCAGGGTTCAAATTTCTAGGAACCAATTTGGACTCATTTGAAGCAAATTGAATCCTTGAGTTTAGACCCTGCCTTGGTGGACCCAGCTTGCATCTTGGTTCTCCAATTCATGAGCTCATTTTTTGATCTGAACCAATTATTTTCCCTCCAAAATGGTGCCATGCCTTTAGCCTTGATTTGCCACTTCTGGTCTTGGACCCTCATGTAAAGGCTGTGGGTCCAATTTATGGCTCTCAACCAATAAGATTGCTCTATTTCATTGGACTCTGGACCTTGGACCCTCATCTAAAGTGGCCTTACTGCATTCTCCATAACTAAGAAAAATATATCTTCTTCAGTATTTCACAGGGTACTTACTGGATGCCAAAAGGAGGCTGCGAGCAAAGCACTCCTAAAGTGTTACTCAATGACATGGGGACACTTTTCACTCTGGAACCAACACACAAAGTTTATTTCTGTTTTTCCAAAGTCTGATCTTGGTATACAAGTGTATTGTCACTTGGTACCTCATCCAGAGAAGTGCCTCTTACTTACTTCACTATGGTAGGCATCATTGCTCTCCCTGCTTGAGTGTTTGGGGATCAAATTGTTATGCGATTACACTAAACTTTTCAACCTGATTCTATAGTAAACTCTAATCACCTTGTATGGTTACCAAAGTAGCTAGCAAGAATTGTTCTCAAGAACAGTATTTTTGTAATATTCTAAGATGATAGGCCATCTCTTCACTAAGGAAATCGTGTTGTTTTGGTGCCTGAGGTCAGTAGGGAAGGGGGAGATACATGCTTGGTCCTGGGTTTGGGGCTTTCTTTTCATACCAAGCTGGTACGTTATTTGGTTATTTTTTCAAAACTTTCATATCTGTCTGGTTGTGGTATTGGGTTGAAGACTGAATTTTGACTGGTATGAGGCAAGTAGAAACATGGTATTGAGATTGGTATGAAATTGGTACTGGTATACTGGTATACTGGTAGGGTCCTTGCTACCCGTGTTAATACCAGATGCAGGCCTACAAACCACGCCAATACTGCTCTTAACACAATTAATTTGTGACACATTGAAACTTCAGAGGACAAGCTTCGAAGAAAACTGTGAAAATATCAATGCCAGATTTTGCTTTCAGAATTCAAATATTTCATAGTTTGGAGAGCATTCATTCGAAATAAAATGCAGGTCCAAATAATAACTCAGGACCTGAAACTAACAACTCATGCCTAGAAAAAACTCTCTAGTTAGCTGGATCTGACTAGATCTGCAGCCTCTATATGTGGTAATAAGTACCCCTGGCCAGCAACAGTTTTCTGAGGAGTTTTGTGGTTTAGGCAGGAATATGCCAGATGTTATAAGGAACAAGCTATTCTAGATCTATTACATATCTTAAACAATTGGCTCCGAAACCTGAGAACTCCTTAAACTAATTGGACATCTAGAGCCACATTGAAATTTGTCCATGTCATGTTCATTGACCATTTCTTCACTATAAAAAACCCCAATGCCAAGTGAGTTTCAACAGATAAAGATGTGCACTCTAGACACAGTTAAACAAGGCACACAAATTGTCAAGGACCTCTTAGAACCTGAAGGAGTAGTGAGGCAGAGGTTATTCAACAAGTTGTACTTACTAGGTGTACAAATTTCAAATCGAACTTGTGAAACTGAAGTGTATGCATAGGGAACTGTGCAAGAGGTTTGGTTTCACCTGTTTCCCTTGACAATGAAGCTCATTCATTCATCACCAATTAAACAAATGCCCAAATTTCACCTAGTTGTCCACTACAAGCAGCATAAATAGGAGGGTTTGTAAATGATACTAGAATGTTTAACAGGTGGGACTCCTAAACTTTGCAAGTAGGAAAGTCCACACAGTCATCACCCAAGGGATGGTGTTGACCCTGTCATCATGGGTAGTCCAAGATGATGTGTTCATCATATGACGGGCTGTTGTTTCTCCCTAACTGCCTGCTGTTTGGGGGGAAGACACATTGTTATCTGCCCTGAAAATTGGGGGGTTAAGAAGTGTGCTTGCCCTGAAAGGTGGTGTCTTGTCCTTCAAGGTCAGGAAAGACCTTGTAACCTGCTTCGTATATGGGTGACAGTCCATCAATTGTCTCCTGTCCACATTTGGAGCCCTGTGTCTGACAGCACTATTGTGAAGATGAATATCCACTTTGCAATCACGTTTACTGTGGTTTGACATGTTACTATTTGTGCCAAAATACTGCAAGCTACAAGGAAAAGTATTTCTATTCACATATCCAAGGACCTTGGAGATAAAATATTTTTTGTAACATATGCATGCCAAATTGTTGAGGATGCATTACTGCCTTGGTTCTTTCATGGGATGATGCTCTTGCTAAAGTCAAAACTCAGAAGGACTATGTACCACATGTAGAAGAGGGTGAGAAAAATCACTAGAAATCTAGATTGAAACAGTTGTAAAGGTCATTACAGTTCTCCGTTTCACACTGTATGAGTGAAATTTCCAAGACATTCAAGTCAATGTAGACTCAACTTGGGAACAAGTCCTGAAAAATGTTGCAAGTTCTTGAAAGAATTTTTGTATGAAGGTATTGGATAGTGTATCAGGAAACTTCAGCTAGTATATGTCTGTCTCATGATCAGGTCACCCATTCCCCCAAAGCTGTTAATACTCTGGTGAATGGATAGTTCTCTTTCTTATAATTGTGGATTCATTTCTGATACATGACTAGATGGATTCATAAAATCCAAAACAGAGGCAGGAAAAAGTAAACCTTGCCATCAGAAGTCACCAGTACCCTACAACTGGCCCACCCCTCATGGTGCTTTAAAATGGAAATGTTAAAGCCTTAGAGAAGGGGGAAGTAACTTAGCTCGGGACAGCAGCCACCTCACAGCTATTATTTTGCCAGATATTTAGAGTTTTGTGGATCCAGTGCTCACTAGGTGTAACCCTCGTATGCTGAACCACTAAAGTGGCTGGAAAAAACTGCCCCAATGTGGCCAGAAATCTTCACATGTGACTATGACCTTGCGACTTCACAGGTCACCAGCCTATCATGAATATAAGGTGATTCTGTCAAACACAACACGGCCAAGCCAGCATGAAAGGGTTGATAATCCAATCCCTCAAAGGATTTCACCAAAGTCTCTGCATGAGAGAAGGAGAAAAAGTCTAGAATGTGTACTTGTTTCAGAACAGGTGCCCAGAAAACTACATAATGTTAAAATCTACAAGTGAATTTCTCCTCAATGTGAGGTAAGTACATGGATGGTTCATGGTCCCACCGTCCACGTTGCCGGAAGTATTTCCAGCTGTAAATAGAACTTGTAAACATGTCAAAAGACATTGTTGAGTTAATACAATTTAGAGGGCAGTTAGGATTGCAGCTTGAAGCAATATGACTGGTATGCATAAGTCTGTTCTGTAGCGGCATTTGGAGGCTAGCCCACTGCTTCAAGCTGCCTGTTCTATTTTACCCTTTGAATTCCCTACTGAGTTCAATGCTGCTGCATGTAAGTATTGGGCCCTATATGTTCTTGACAGCTAAAAGTGCTGGGACGCTGGAGTTCTGTAGGGACGTGAGTAGGACAATACAGTGACTACGTACCACAGTATGAAACCTGGTATATGTGCAGTAGTCTGTGGAACAGCAGTTCAAGTTTCTGGGAACACCTCCATGGATTTCTTTCCAATGCATGTAATTCCAATGTCCATCAACTGGAGTAGAACAGGAAGGCTGCCATGGTATGTGGTTGGGGAAAGAGTGACTGATCTTTGTAACCTCAGAGCTATGATTGCCTCCTCTTTCTAACCTCTGAGAGGGGCAGAGAGCATGGTTGCCCATTCTTCATGATTGCCTTAGAACTCAGAGCACCTTCCCCCACAAGTTTCCACTGTTTTCCTGACCACCAGTGACCCCATGATAGCAGCTGAATTCAGTATATACTATTTACACTACCATGTTTAGAGTAGAAACCGGAACTTGCCCTAATTTACAGAAAGAGGAACAAAAAGTTCAAAACTTCTGTGAGAGTCCTTGCAGCTGACAAAAAAAAATTTGTTACTAGTATCACACTCATCAGACCAATCTGCCCTGTAACACATCATAGGACAATCACACATGAGAAGACACAACATATATTGGTAGAAATTAGACCCAAATCTGCTCAGCTACTTACTAGTGGCATATGTTTTGACTCTGATGATCAGCGGAGATCCTCAAATGTGTAGTTGCAGACTCCAATCTCGAGAAGAAGCAACAAGGACAATGTAGAAGTGTTAGCCGAGGTTTAAGGTGCCTGTCCCCGTACACATGAGGGGTCCTTGGCTCCTTGCATGGCTTTACTGGATGGCTGTGCAAGCAGTAAATAGTAAGACTACTTACTTACCTTTTCGTTTTTGTGAAATAAGTGTTTGAGAATACATCTTATGCCTTTTTTATTTGTAAAAATCTCTGACACGGTTTGTAGTATATTTGGAGGAATGCTTACTGAGCCTAAGACCTGGTATGGCATTTCAGAAAATGAAATGTTTGCACTTGCAAGCATTCTATTTTTCATAATGCCTCATGTCATTTTTTTCCTGTGATACTCAGCAAGAGTTTAATGTTCTCCTATCCCCACCCATAAACATGAGAAAGGTGATTTTAAAAAATGAGAGATCCATTTGGGTCTTTAAACTTGCGCCAATCATTATTAATAATCAATCCATAATGTCAAGCAATTCTATTTAAAAGTGTTCCTTAGGATCATGGTATCCATATTCAGTTTATGTCAAAAACTTTTACATCATCATATTATGTACTTCCTTCGAAATATGAAAAACATCTCCATGCCCACAACAATTAACACTCCTTTAATGCAATTACTAGGAAGGCACTAAACCTGATTTATTACTAAACCCTATATTGCAAATGCCTACTCAAGTAGAATGTTGAAGGGTTGTTAACATATATGTACACCTCAAATTTTGAATCATTCTGAAAAAGCCATGTGAACCAGGAGTATGGTCTTTAGAATTTTAGATTTCAAATTGACATTTTAGAATTTTGCCATTGGAAAACATGACAACTAATGGATTTTAGCATAGGAGAAGGGCCTGAGTATAGGTCTTTTTCCTACATAAAGCAGCTCTGGGATTATTTCACTTTTTAGAAATAGAGAGAGGCTGGCTGGTACCTTCCGCTGGTCAGAGGATCCCAGTCCAGCCTGGCAGGTACCTTCCACGGCGGAAGATCTGGGTTGATGAAAAGAGGTTTCTACATGCATGTAATGGACCTGAGAATGGAAATGAAAAACCGAGGCGGTGCTGTATACCTATCATTTCTTGTATTGTAGTCGAATTCGTGTTCGTCACTGTTGAATAGGATGGTGTACCAGTTCCAAGTGGTTTCCACTCCCTAAAAACCAATCAGGTTATTGGATTGCAAGTATGTCCTTTTAAAAACCTTGGAAAGCAATGAAGAAGCCAGCGTAGTGGTGTCCATGTCACCCCAAGTTTTCCATAGAATAGCAATGGATTGAAAGCAAGTTTATTTAGATAAGACTTTAACTATTCAGCACACTAGTCAAACTTGTCATGCATGTGACTTTCACATCCTGTTGGAATATTGAATTCAAAGGTCGTATTGGTAAAGGAAAAAAATGCAAGATAATAAAATCCCATCCAATAGCAAATTGCTCCTTTACTGGCTATGTAGACCAATTACTTAATGTGAGCTCCTTTAATGGATAACTAGACCAATTACTTAATGCACTATATAAATCCAACTTCATTTAACAAATTAGCCTTTCACAAAAGGCAATTGTTTTCCAATCCCCAACCCTTATGTTTTGATACCTTGCACCAACCAATGCATTCCATGACCAACAACAACCCTTGCACATGCCCTGTATCCTACACCACCCACAATCTAGGTTTGAAAATTGTTCATTTTCTGTTATATCGAAGTCCTCCACAATCCAAATTCATTTACAATCAAATAAAAAAGACAAAATTTGTGTGCTATACTATTTCCCAAATGATTTGGGATTTCTATCAAAACAACATAGACTTTGATGGCCAACAACAATGAGGTCGGAACATTTGTCATTTGTTGATCATAGGTCAAACTCTATTAAAGGTGTCAAGCCTCTAAGGACTTAACAAAGGTTCAATACCTACTCACTAGGAACTGAATTTCTTTGGAAATGGACTTTGTTCACAAAAAGTAAACAGATTTACATTGAATGATACAATAATATTGGAAGCATTTTTCTTGGGGAAACACATACCAAGCTTGCATGCCTTATATTCTAAATTCAACCTTGGATGTTGCATGATTATGTCAAAATACGTTAAAAGACACTCCATTTTACAATTATAAAATGTCCATTCTTTTTTGGAATTGGGTTAATCCACAGAATAACCTAAACAAAACAACCTACTGAGATACCTTCACCCTTAAAATGAAGCAAATGTTGATGGTTACATTTCACATCATCTATGAATTCACCTTGTGTATCTTATGGACTTTGAAGTATTTGTCAACAAGGAAACCATGGACTACATTATGAAAAAGTCATCTTTAAAGCTCATCTTGCTCATTGGCTTAATAATTATGAACGTTGGAATTAAAACCCACCCTTAACATCACATGGTACCTCGTAAAAACCCAATGTGTGACATTATGATGAAAGCAAGAGGTTATCAATCACATTATCTCAATTCCGCATCTATTATATAAAAGGGTTGGAGATGAATCCTCATATATTCCAAACACTATCTTATATATTAAATTTACAATGTCTGTTTGTCTGTCTGTCCGGGCAATTTCCAGGCACTGTTTGGACCTTTGTTTTTTTGTTTTTGATGGGTTTTGTTTTTTGTGTCAATTAAACTACCCGGACCTTTGTTTTGTTTTTTTTTTTTTGATGGGTTTTGTTTTCTGTGTCAGTTATTACTCGACGGGTGCATTATGCACCAGGTTCACACTAATATGTGATTATTTGTTTAGTCCTCTCAATTTTAGTTCACATACTACAACATGTGAATAAGGTCAATTTAAGGACTATAAGGTTTGGTCAAAAAGGGTATCGTTAGTTCAATTCCCAAAATCACATGTAGTGTCCCCATAATCTCAACATTGAGTAACAAAGAACTTTTGTGCATTTAATCCTCTTTGGTGGCATGTGTCTTCAAACATATTTTGAAATTCCAATGTTTCTTTATTATTTTTAAAATTGATTTTGCAAAATTGAGGTTCTTTTGCCAGAAAAACACATTTTACACTTTAAAATTGTTTCCCAAGTTGGTCCTCAAAAACATTTCACAAAATAGACAAATTCTGCCACCCAAAAAAGTCATTGGCCTGTACTATTTCGGATAAGCATTTTTACTTTGGATAGTACCACAATGGATGTTATTTGGACAGGGCATATGATTGTACTAATACCTTGTCAAATTCCTAACCTTCAGGAAATGATTTTGCAAATGTGGTGATTTGGTAATTTTGACGATAATTATATATGAAAGGCAATATGCATGAACATTAAAGAATACTTATTATTTATGATCGTGCATTGTGATACATTTGTCACCTTTCTTCAGTTTTTCCTTGAAGTCATCACATATGCAATTCCAAACAATAATTTTGCATAGCTAAGCAAAAAGATTTGACCTCATTCAACATGATAATGTGACAATGTAGTGCAACTACATTATATCGTACTATTCATTTTATAAATTATCATAAACATAAAAATCTGCAACATTTATAGAATGTGTCCATATTTAATATTATAAATTATTATAGTCTTTTTGTAAATTATATTTGTCCCATTATTTAAGAACATTGTGTAATCCAAAACTGAACATCCATTTGACAAGTTACTCTACTGGGTACTAAATCGTCATATATTTTTTAACATATTTTAATATAGAATATAAATTACTTAACCCCTAAATGTCAGGGTGGACCTATTTGATTTGCATTTCAGTGTATTTTTGTCTTTCTTTGATGTTTAGGGGTTAATTGATCTTTGATGAAATCAGTCCCTATCCAAAAGTCGAATCAGCCCTCACAAGTGAGCCAAAAGTCATGGATTATGTCTAAATTTTAAAAATTTGACTTAGAAGAATTGTAGAGGATTTCAAGCTGATGTTTTTTCAATTAAAAAAAAGGGAATTCGATTTAGAAATGAAAAATCATACCATTGAAATTTTAATCTTTTTAGTTTTTAGCAGCCTTCAAAATTACAAAATTTTGAAGAATCAGACCAAGATACCATGCTTTGTCAATGGTGAAAATTATAAGATAGATAGAAAGTATTCATATGAATGACTCAAGTAAAGAATTGTGCAAATGGTCTTGAGATAAGGTAGAAATGGATGGTCAAAGTAGGCCTTCCAAAGTGACTTTACACAAAAAAAATTTAAAATCAACTATTTCCACTCCCAATTACATTGGGGGCACCCTGTGTGAGCTCACCGCTCTCTCACATTGCTCTATTTTGTAACATGGGTAGATAGCAAATTTTAAAAGTTGGAGTTGTAAGATGTTAGCCAAGCTTGAAAACAATTACCTACATGACTTGAGAAATGTGAATGTGAGTTATTAGATGTTACCCAAGCTTTAGAGAAATTACCTGCATGGCTTGAAAAATGTGAATGGGACATTGCAAGGTCTGATATGGCATGTCCCTTATACCATGGGGGTGTCAATTTTTAGCCTCAGACACTGTAGGTAGGAGAAATGGTCAGGGCAGCGGACTAAAATGGTCTGCTGTGGCGTTTAGGGGTTAGTGTCTCTCGACCTTCAAGAAGGATCTCATCTTTTCAACGGTGGGTTACTTTTCCGCCACCACAACACTGGCAAAATACTGTTATAATCCAGAGCATTCATTTGGGATTTAATGACCATTTGCCTTAGAGAGTCCTATCATAGTTAGATGGGTACAACCACTTAAAATGGCGTGGCTGTGACTCAAACCCATTTAACCAATTGCAAGGTTGCATTGAGTCCCAACCACTTGATAAAACTTGTATTTTCATTATGATCTTGAAGACATTTGATGTATTGATTATTATACTCATGAGATAGTTATTGTTATTATGATGAAATCACCTTTCCATACATGCAGCACTTTTAGACCTCTTTTTTTAAATGTAAGATTTGTTCATTTGCGGAAAGAAAATGCAGCATGACATATTGTGAAAACATAAAACTAGAGGTGGTAAACTACGCTCACCTAATTGGTAGGGACCTAAGTAATGAATAAATTCTGAAATATTTACTTTAAATATATAATTTAAATAAATATTTCATGTATTTATTTTTTAAATATAAATAATTGAGTTAGGGGTCATGTGATGGCTAATTGAAATTTAAAAATTTGCAGTTTCAATAAATCATTTAACATATTGATTTATGATAATCAAATGCAAATTTTTTTTAAATCAACACACATTCTCTAAACATTCTCGAAACATTTGAACATAGTCGTGTGGATCACTTATGACACAATGTGTTATTTCGTTTGTAGTCAAATAACATGGTTTCCATTCATAGAAAATTAAACCAGTTCCTGTTAGTCATATTTTTTTCAATTTTCTGGTGTTGAATCGTTGGCTAGCATCCCAAAGGGATTTTGCATTAATTGATGACAAGGTTTTAGAAATTTTCTAAGCAGTAAAAAAACTAGTTCAAAAAATACTACCAAACTAAAATCAAACTTCAAAATGCCAGTCCCTCCCCCCACCAATTTTTACTCTCACAATAATATCAACTTGATGCAAATTTTGAAATTTGAACAATCTTCAACAACAAACAAAATGAATGGAAAACATAACATTTGTGTAGTGTAAATCTACAATAACCTTCATGAGTTTGCAAATACAGAAGAATGTTTTCATATTAACATTATTGGGTACAGATAGTGAACCAACACTCAACATATATTGTAGAGAATATACACACTGAAATCAAAATGATCAATTGTTGAAAATGTTTTGTTGAGTGCCACAAATGGGCAAGCACTAAACATGTGTGACAAATTAAACATGGCACCAAGATTGATGCACTTGGGGACAATGCCCTATAAGAAAATAATTTGAATTTTTTTATTGCATCAAAACTATGACTAATAGTTTAAGTATATCTTGCACAATATTTCCAAAGGAATAAATGTGATGTAATGGTTAGAATCCCTTTTCAACTCAAAGATTCAAGGTTTAATTATTTTTTCAAATTCTTTCTTTTCCAATAGAAAAATAAATTTAAAAATCTCTTTAGTAATTTCTTCAACTTAAATTGTCTCCAAGGAATAAGTTTTCTACGAATAAGGGGACTTGAAATATTCAATCCAGTTGCTTGAGAGAGAATGAAAACTTGGATATACCAACCAAGTTGCCCTAGGAACAACTTCCTTAAGGAGAAAGGGGCTTATAGCCCCAACCAAAGTTAGGTGGCATATATGAGATGTTTAGTTGTTTCCTCGTAAACAAATAAATGGGTAGCCTAAAATGTTGAGGGGATAAGTTTCATTTAGTGCATGCAGTCTTTTAAATAAAGGAGTCAAACTAATGGCACATCATTACGGGATTCATGAAAGTACCCATGGCATGGAACGAACCAAAGTTTCACAGGAAAAACAAACTGGTTGAATTTAAGGCATTTCGCCTCAAGGTAATATAGCCTTATTGACCTTTCAAAAGTTCATTGGAATACCTATAGAATGACATACAGTTTGCATATTAATTATAACCAACTGTGTTGTAAAGTATTACCTGGCATAGTTTTATACTACTTTTGTTTCCACGGTAGACACTTTAGAAAATTTGCCTGCAGCAATACAATTGCCCAATCTTCCCCAGGTGTCTAAACCCCAAGCTGCCTATATCTTCATCCCCAAGTGTTTTATCCGATTTCCCGGCTTGTACCATCTGGCGTGGCCTTGTGTTGATTCAAACGCACAACAGCTTGCAGCATGGTTCCTATTAGTCCCAAGCAACCCTAAACCTTAAACCCTAAACCCTGCAACCACTTGTAACTTGTAAGATGGTAGTCAGTCCCGAGCTCTTGGGATCATTTGCCTTATAATATTAATGAAGACCCAAAACAAAAAAACAGTTGAACGGAAAATTGTTACTCTGGAGTAACAACTAAACCAAACCTAACCCAACTAAAATTCCAGTCCATCGACTCCCAAGTGGGGTTTGTATTCATTATGAGATGCATCAGTATAGCTGACCCCTTCACCTAACATTTGGAAATGTGGGCCAAAGTTTCTTGATGTCAGCCAAGCGTGAGATAAATGCTGCATCTGTATGATGAAAGTTTTGGGGTAAGTTAAGTATGTAAATTAATTATAAGCATCCTGTCTCTGCTTGGACAGGATGGGAGGGAGCTGGCGCAATTGGCCAGAGTGAACCCGCACCTACCAGTGCACCATCCACTGGATCACCGTTATGACTCAGTTGTGGATGAACCTCAAGTCAGTTAATATCTAGTTTCACCTTGGTAACCCATCGTGTAAGAAGCAATTCCTATATATATGTAGATCGATAGCAAAACAGGTGACTACTAGGTAAGCAGAAGGTTTATATATAGGTAAGGGTTATCTTTACTGCCCACTAAGAACCTGAAAGATTAAAAAAACAGCGGAGCTAACCACCATGGTCAGCTAGGGAACTGGAACGCAACAGAAAACTGTTTCCTGACCACTTACCATCCATCCTTCATCGTGTACTGGTGGGTGCCTGGCCCAGTTATAAGTCCTGTCTCTTGTTGGACGGGATGGGAAGGAGATGTCGCTAGTTGCCACAGAACACTTGAGGGCTTAAGTTACACCTTGTGGCTTATGCATTGGGTTTCGAGCTCAAATAATAAAAGGAAGTGCTTAGTTTGTACCCCCTCCTGGCTTGTTCATTCAATTAGCTGGGCCTCTGTTTTCGTGTCACAATCATTGCGGAACGAACAAAGGGCGATTGTGTAAGTTTTTTTAAGTGACGCTTGTGGTGGGACAGATCGCTCGCTTGTGGTGAATGATCAGACACACAACTCAAGAATGTTTGGTCAATTTTTATGAGTGTCTGTTTGTTTGAGGTGAATTATATCAGACACACAATTCAAGGACGTTTGGTATTTTTAAACCAGTGATTGTTACTACGATCAATTACTACCAATTCTCCAGGACTTTTTCACAATGCCACCATAGATTGGAATTTGGAAGCCTGTTATGACTCAGTTGTTGATGAACCTCAAGTCGATCATCAGGTTTCACCTTGGTCACCTATCCTGTAAAGAATATTTTCTTGTAGGTAGGGATGTAGGTAGATAGGATAACGGGTGGTTATGGATACATGTATATGAGCAATAAATACGCAAGGGGGTCGTGGGTAATGTGAGTAGGGAAGTGGTAAAAAAAAAACTGAGCTAACCATGGTGGTTAGCTAAAAAGCTGGAACCCATTGGAAATTCGTTTCCTGTGTACCCACAATCCATCCCTCAGGGTGTGAAAGTTACCCACAAATAATGAGATCCATTTTGATAGAGTGCTGGAAGTTTGTATGTGTAGTCACACAAAGAGAAGAATCTGAATGATCAGACACAATTCAAGAATCTTCGCTAATTTTTGGATGAGTTTCTGTTTGCTTGAGGTGAGTTTATCACACCAATTCAAGGATCTTTGGTGATTTCTAAGGAGTTATATATTGTTGCTAGCTGTTCTCCTGGGCTCCTTCAAAACCCTCTGAAAACAAAGATACACATCAATAATCAGGTCTGTTATGATGGATTTCTGGGTGTGGTGTGTGTGTGTGTTTTGGGGATGCACTGTATTAGTAGGAGAAGGCCCCTCTAGATAGAAGGGTTGCAGTGGTGAAACTTGAAATCTTTATGCAGTTGCAATGTTATCTTTGGAGCATGCAAAAGATAGGGTGGAAACATCAACATTTGTATTTTTGCGTGTCCTTAGTCAAGTTCTGTTTACTCCCATTTTGAAGACTGAAAAAATGAGGACACAAAGGCCTGTGCTAAAATCTGGTCCTGATCAGAGAGGAAGCTGCTGCATTATCAGGACCTGATTTAGAAATCTGCTGGCAGTAATCAAACCAGATCCGGATTGTACTTGGTTTCCCTTCTAAACATGTGTCAAGCAATGTTGGAACTTGGAATCCCTGATAACCACTTGGGTATAGGCATGGAAAAATTGTCCAGTACAGTGACTGATCATGCAACGGTTATGTTCATTTTGGTTGTCATATCCATGTATGTATCTACCAAACAAGCAAATATGTACTTTGTTCATATCAGGTTTGAAAGGCAAAAGATTACAAAGTCCCATTTGTTTACAAAGTTTATGATTGTGGACTGAAATTTTCATGGCAATAGTCTCTTTTCATAGTATGGTACTTAGAAGAAGCATTGAAGAAAAGGGCAAAAAACTTGAGTGATGCAACCGAATTAGGTATATAGATGAAATCAAATAACAGACAAACCCAAAGCGCCTAAACACCTTGTTTTTATTTACCCATTTGTACCAAATAACATGAAATGACTTGTTCATCTTGGGAAAATCAATTTATACATGTATATGTACCTTAAAGTGGATAATAATTCTTGTTGTTACTATCCAACCTTGACGCAATGGATGTCTACATTCACAATCGTATCTACTTTTTCAAACCTTATGAAATTAGGAACATCAAAATACGCACTAGTTTTGATAATTATACTAGTTCCTCCTAGTTAAATTAACGCTTCAGCCAAACAACCAATAGTCCACCAGCTAAATGGATGACCATGACGATCATGGATTCATCCTTGTGACCCTACCAGCCTCTCACCACATTCATGTGTCGTTATGGTAAAGTTGGTTTTCTTGTTCGCTGAGAAGTTCTCAATGAACATTCATCGATTATCATTCACAACTATCTAGCTAGTTTTCTAGTTGCTCGAAGATAAATAAATTTGACAATATAGAAGTTGGCATATTTGAACACTTGTGACCAAACAGAAAGTCACTCTAATAGTGTGAATGGGTTTTAGGGTTTCATTTTTTGTTTGATTGTTTTCAATAGTCGTCAACTTTTCGCATGCCGACAATGAGAATTATTCCATCACTGCTACAAGGAATGCATGGGTAAGCAACCTTGTTTGTTTGTGTGTTATGGAGAACAAGAGTTGCACCAAACTATGAATGGTGGAGGGAGTGACTACATTGAAAAAAGGTTTGCGTAATTGACAGTGGAAGGTGAGATAAAAGGCAGAATGAAGGAGTGAGGTGACAAGTTCTTCTTGTATGAGTTTTTCTTCTTGTTGCAGTTTAGACTACTAGGCTAGTCGTTATTGAACTCCACTACACCAGTGACTTAACAAAGTAGATGTGTTGTTCTAAAGAATGATAGATGATATGAGGGGTTGATGTTGAGGTATGATGAAGACAAAAGAGGTCCAAATTGTAGAACTAAAGGGCATATAGAAATCAAGATGCATTTGGGAAGGGGGGGGACTTTTGTTGTAGCACCATTAATCCATGTTGTAAACAATTGTTAAAGTAAATACCAAAATCTTCAAAGGGGTGTCCTTAGGTTGGGTATAATGAAACAAATGGGGACAAAAGTGGGGGAAACTCAAAGAATTGAAATTTGTAGCACATTTTTGCATAAGAATATGTGTTCTTGGGTGGTTATAAATGAGCTTAGTATCTATTGTTCAATGTCAGGGTTAGAACATTGTTAACAAATAGGAGATCTACTCAAGTGCAAACATAAATCTTTATTGAAAGGAAACTAAAACATGATGTTCACAACACAAAACATAACATCAAGAACACTTCAAAGTTCTTGTCACATGAAATACACAAACTTGTGCAATGAAAAAAATAGTCAAACCATTAACACCAAGGTATTTAACTAAAAGACCAAACCACAAATAACCAAACTAATATAAGTAAAGAAAGTAATTCAACCTTGTGAAAGTAACTTAATTACTTTCTTACTATAGTAACTAATGAAACCTAACTAGTTGAGCTTGGATTCTCAACATTCCCCCTCAAGCTCAAATCCACTTCTAGTACACCAAGCATTTTTTAAAACCTTTTTAGCTTGTTTGTACCTAAAGCCTTTGTGAAAATGTCAACAACTTGATCTTCAATACTAACATGAATAAGGTTAATTTCTCTTGCTATAACTTTTTCTTTAATAAAATGGTAGTGCACTTCAATGTGCTTTGTTCTAGCATGATAGATCGGGTTGTTAGCAAGTACTATGCTATTGATGTTATCACAATAAACAAAATGAACATCCACTAACTATCCCAAAACTAAGAGTAATTTTTGTAACCAAACTACTTCACATGCAACAATTGCTACACCTCTGTATTCTGCCTCTGTGTTTGATAATGCAATTGTTGGTTGTTTCTAACTAACAACACCACTTCCAAAAGAAAACATGAAACCACCGGTCGATCTTCTATCGGAAACATTGCCAGCCTAATTAGCATCCGTGTATCCACTTATAACTGGCTCTTAGCTTCCAAAAAAATTCCACACTACAAAATATGTTTTATGTACCTCAGTATGCACTTCACTGCATCCAAATGTGGCTTTTGTGGTGTTTGCATGAATTGACTTACCACTCCAACTACATAATTCAAATTTGGCCTTGTGATGGTCATGTAAATCAAACTCCCCACTATGCGTGTGGTATCCTACATAGTGGTATCCTCCACAAGGTCTCTTTCATTTTGCACTTAACTTCACATTTTGTTATAATGGAATTGAAATGGGTTTGCAACCAATCATGACACATTCCCAACTCCTTAATGGGCTCAAATGTGAGCCTAAGTAGAAAGCAACGGAAAAAGGAGGAGTCGGAGCACGCTCCTTAGCTCACAACATTTTGAGGGATAGAGGGGCGTGTTGGAGCTCCGAAATGAGACTAGGAAGAGTTGACAAGCTTCACTCACTCACACGGGCCTACACACGACCCACACAAAGTGGTTGGAGCACCCTTGGTGCTAGGACGAGCCACAGGCAACACAGACACACTAGACTCACCATGGCCCGGACTTGGGGGAGCCACCACCTTCCCCTTTATAGTATACTCTACAGCTCTCCACGAAGGCTACATCCAAATGGCTATTTTTCCCAGGACTCCCGAGTGGCAGTCCTGAAATCGCGCCAAATGGGACTCCCACGACTTTGGAGCCCCATAACTTTGCGAGTAGACCTCGGATCGCGATGTGGTCTAAAGCAAAGTTGTAGCTCTCGTCAAGAGCTTTCCAGCGATATGTGGCACGCCCCCTATAGCTAAGTAAATCGGATCGATTCCTGACTTTTTGTGGTCGGGAGTCAAACTGGCAGTTCGACTCTCGGCCCTTCTTTTGGCCACAACTTGTGTTTCAGATGTCCAAATGAGCAATGCGAGCCCATTTTAGACATCTACGCTTCAAGAGCTTTCCAATGATATAAGGAACGTCACAAGACATTGAGGTTTGACCCTTGCAATCGCTCTCTGAAGTTTCGGGAGTCCATCGGGACTCCATCTCCCAAAGTGGGAGTTGCCTTGGGAGTGTGAGGGTTCATTCCCTCATACTCCCTCACACTTTCTAACACTCCCGGGAGTATGTGATGTGACTCCCAGGCTTCCTCTTGGCCCGCAACCTTGCAATGCCTTTGCCTTGATTCCAGAGCTTCTTTCCTCTTGGCTCGCAACTTCACAACCCCTTTGCCTTGGTCGCGAGCCCAAAACTAGGGTTATGACAAGTCATCCCATATTTGAATAATTTGTTCAAGGCGTATTGCCTTTGTAGTAACCATATCCCTTTAGGAGATTGGATTACCTCAATGTCAAAGAAGTAACACAACTCTCCCAAATCTTTCATTTCAAACTTTTGTTTTAAAAGCTTCTTCAAATCAAAGATGTTTACATCATTATCTCCTATGATAGTCAAGTCATCAACATAAATGACTATGATTACAATCCCATGATTTGTATTTTTCACATATAGTGAAAAATCTGCATTGGATGTTTGAAATCCACTTGTGACAAAATACTAACCTATCTTGTTTAACCAAGCTCAAGGTGTTTACTTCAAGCCATACAAAGCTTTCTTCAACCTACAAACCAAATTAGGATGCGTTTGGTCCACATAACCTGATGGTTGCTCCACATACACTTTTTCCTATGAATTTCCATGAAGAAAAGCATTTTTTACATCCATTTGATGTAAAGACCATCCTTTTGCTACTGCCAAAGCAATGACTGCTATTACAGTTGTCATTTTGGCAATTGGACTATAGGTCTCCTCATAGTCTATGCCATAAATTTGGGCATAACCTTTGGTAACCAATCTTGCTTTGTATCTGTTCACAGATCCATCTGCATTGTGTTTGATTTTGTACACCCATTTGCACCTAATTACTTTCTTATCCTTTGGTAAAGCTACCAATTCCCAAGTAGCATTAGCATCCAAAGTTGCCATCTCTTCATCCATGGCATTGTCCCACTTAGGGTTTCTAACCGCTTATTCAAAACAAGTGGGTTCAACCTCTTGTATAACTCTCACCATGTATGTGCAATGATGAGCTACAAAGCCATCATATGTGAGTCTTTGTATAGGGTACTTAACTCGTGTGTTTCTTCGTACTCCATTGTTGTTGTCAAGTGTTTTCAAAGCTTTCTTGGCCATTCGAGGTTTGTGAGTAGTGATTGAAGTCATTATTGATTTTTCACCCACACATTTCTCTGAATCACTTGACTCATCATCTACATGAGGATTTATAGATGATGTTTGAAAACTACCATGTACAATGTTTGAAGATCTTAATCTTCCTTTCCATGGAGTGCTACTAGACCCAGTAATTGAAGACTCTTGTGGTCCACTAGTTAATTGTGATTCTTGTTCCACATTTAATGAAACATCACCATTTCTAGCCTCTCCATCTTCTGCTACCTTTAGTGGTGAGTACTAGTTAACCATCTCATCAAACACATCTCAACTCACTTGCAACTTTTGAGTGGATTGAAACATCTATATCCTTTTTGTTTTGAAAAATATCCAATGAAGGTACACTTCTTAGCTTTTGGGTCTCATTTTGATCTCTTTTCGTTACGAACATGCTCGTATGCAATGCAACCAAACACTCTGAGGTGTGAAACATCGGGTTTCTTGCCTGTGAATTTCTCTTCAGGTGTCATGCCATGAACTGCCACTATGGGTGTTCAATTCATGATATAAACTATAGTTGCTACTGTTTCAACCCAAAAGTAATTTGGCAAATTCTTCTCATTCAACATGGCACGTGTTATTTTTACAATATGCCTATTTTTCCTTTCAGCAATTCCATTCTGCTGTGGGGAATAACTACATGAGTAGTTCCTTTAAATTCCATGCTCTTTCAAATACTCACTGAATTCATTTGAAAAATACTCTCCCCCTCCATCGGACCTTAGGCACTTGATACTCACACCTTTCTCCTTCTCCACCATTGCTTTGAAATTCAAAAAATGTTGAAACACTTCACCTTTGTGTTTCATGAAGTAGACCCACACCTTCCTTGTGTGGTCATCAATGAAACTCATGTAGTACCTACATTCTCTAATGGATTCTGTCTTCGTGGTCCACACATCTGAATGGATCATTTCCAAAGGTTTGGAACTTACATGAATTGTTTGAGTTGGGAATGGATGCCTAACCTGCTTATCCAATTGGCATCCTTCACAAACTTCTGACATCACCTTTTTTGCTCCAAATTCGGGAAGACCTCCAACAAGATTTTGTTTCTCCATCAGCTGAAAACGTTAGAGATTAACATGGCCAACCCGCTTATGCCAAATTCTAATGTCTCCAGCTCCTTTCCATGTGTGAATAACATGAAATTCACCTCAAGCATGTTCACATCAAAGGTGAACATTCGTCCATTCCTTTCCCCTTTTGCAATCAATTTGCTTCGGTTCTTCATGTCTTCCACAAAACATCCATTTGGGTTGAATGTCACCTATTAACCTTGGTCCACCATTTGGCCTACGGAGACCAAATTTTTTGTTATGGTTGAAACATGAAGTACATCTTTCAAGTACTTTGTTTGCCCATCTTGCATGGACAATGGCACCTTGCCAATTTGTGTGATGGGATATGTAGTGTCATCACCAGTTTCCACAAACCTTGGTGTCTTCAAATCCTTTGTGTCTCTAAACCATTCTCCATGACTAGTCATGTGATTTGAAGCTCTAAAATCCACATACTAGACATTATTATCTGATACACCTCCTATCATTGAATTTGTCATGTGTTGCATCACAAACAATTACTCATCGCCTTGAATACTAATTGATGCATAATTCCCTTGTTGCAGCTTTCCATTTTGTGCATCATGCTCCCTTTGATAATAGTTGTTTGCCATGTGCCAAGGTTTCCCGCAGTAGTAACGATTTGAGTCGTTATTTGGTTGTTGACCTCGATGACTTCCACCACGACCTCCACGACTTGCTCGACTTCCTCTTCCTCCAAAGTTTCATGGTTCACCTCCATGAGCTTGACCTTCATGTTGATGATGTCCACCATGCGAGCTTCCATGTCGACCTTGAAATGAAGTTTTACCACCTTTACTTCTACCTCTATTAGTATTTGAGTAAAAAGCACTTTCTTGTGATCTTCCATTGGATGAAGTACCAATAATTTTCATCTCTTCACTCATAAGTAGTGTTATTAAGTTTTGCAAATCGGAAAATGTTTCTCGAACTACAATTGAAATACGAAACTAGTTATAATATTTTTCAAATCTATTCAAGGTGACAGCCACTAGGTCTTCATCTATAGGGGCTCCTATAGATGCAAGAGCATTTGCAAGGTTTTTCACCTTTGTAGAATAGTCACTAATGTTTGTCTTGTTTTTCTATAGATTATGCAACTATTGTTTGAACTACATTTTGCGAGCTTGTGTATTGGTGCTATACATTGTGAGTCATGGATTATAATACCACAAATTGTGAAAATTTAGTTCCATAGTTTTCCTTAATATTAATGATTTGAATCTTGATAAACTCCAAGTAATAATTATTAGGAGTTGAATTAACCTTTGGATCTTTTAGTGTAGAAGATTCTTTTATTTAAATTGATGTAAGGCTTAGTTAATTTTAAGACCTAATAAACCTTTTTAAATGCATTATCTTTTCATGTTGTAGAGAAGGGAAAGGGGATGTAGAATTAGGTGTGATTTATTGATATATTGGGAATACAAGCCCATAATTAACAATAACATTTTGCCATAATAATATTAAGTTAGTCTGTAGAATAATTTTCAGGCATGAATGATGTACTTGAAAGATTTCTAGGATGAAATCCTAATACATCTTTATTTAGTCTTCACTTCTATCAGATTCTTAAATAGAATCAAAGTCAAATTTAAGTATTAACATTTTCACCTGAGTGGCCTCAAGTGAATTACAACATAATAAATAACTTTAAGGGGATAGATCACAATTGCAAAAACTTCAGAACATGACGAATGATGCGAACTAGGTTTCGACTCGATGTTCCATGGAAAGGGGATTGATTAGGCCTCGCAACTAACAATAATGGCTATCACTGACAACCTAAGTTCGATAATGAAGACGAACATCATCGTCTTCACATTGACACTCTTCAAACCTTTGTGGTGCGATTCCACAAACAAGAACAAATTCTAAATAGATTGTTCAGGCATGTGGGTTAAGAGATAATCAATGATCCCATGCTAAACGATCAACTCAAGTGTGCACCATTCTTTTAGACGGTTCTTCTTCGCGCGACCATTGAGACATTCACGTCAAGCGATGCTTCTTCAAACTCTTCTTTTTCTATTAGTGAAACTAGAGGATTCGAGGGCATAGCGACATCATCCACCATGACTAAATTTTCACCTGCATCAAGAAAAACCAAAAAGGTAGTCGAAACAATGTGGTACTTACATTCAAAAGGGGTCGAAGTTTTTTTAAAAAACAAATTAGGGTAGGCGTAAGGTGTGGGAATGACAATGAAACCTCATGAAAACTCGAACATCCTAAATCTAATGGATTCATCAAACCCTAATTTCGACAATGGATCTAGAAGTATGTGGGGGTTTTTTTTTATGCAAATTTTAATTCCAATTTGCTATGTACTACATAATTAATTAGTGCAAGGAAGAAAAAATAAGTAGGGGATATCAAAAGAGTAAATGGTATGTGCGGATGTTACTTCAACCATTGGATTGATTTAGTCAAGTAAGGACTCAAGGATGTTTACTTGTTATTGCCGATAAATTATCCTAGTAGTTAGTTACTTGAAATAATTAGGATGAAGAAGTAGGATGTGAGGGTCAATGGACGGAAAGGATAAGGATCAAGCTCAAGAACCTCATCAAAATATCCAAGATAAGGGGAAGGATGAATCCTCCAATCCCATTAGTCATGATGATTGTCATCTTATTTGATTAGAAGATGGAATAATTTTTTGTGTCTCATTGGGCCTTAGAATTCTCATCCTAAAATCAATTGGAGGGCAAATCATTTCTCAATTCTCATTAGTTCTTTAAGTATGAAGAGGCCATTGATTGGAGGGGAGGATTTTGAAACTTCCATTGGACAAGGGGAACAAACTCAAGGAAAGGATATGGAGGCTTACCAAAAGAGAGGGGAGTTTCTTGGGTTGGGGGAAAGGAAAAGGAAGAAAAAGAATCTGTGAGGAAAAAATTAGTTCTTATGTGTGGAAAGGTGTTGTTCATGAAAACGATGTGTGCAAGCAATAAGCATGGAAGGATTTCCATGAAAAAATCTTTAGAGTTTTATTTCAAATAGTTGTTCCTCCCAAATCCACAGTTGGATTTGTGTCAAACTTAAAATAGTTCTTGTTTAGGAGGTGTAGAAGGTTCTCTCCAAATTTTAGCATCATTAATTTGGTTGTAAGGGAACTACACTTGCCGGGAGTAGAAGGTGTTATAGTGGAGTTCATGGAAGGATTTCCATGACAGAACCTCTCGAGTTTTATCTCAAATAGTTGTTCCTCCCAAATCCACCATTAGATTTGTGTCAAATTTAAAAGAGTTCTTATTTAAAAGGTGTAAAAGGTTCTCTCCAAATTTCAACATCATCGAATTTGTTGTAAGGGAGCTACACTCACCGGAAGTAGAGGGGGTTGAAATTGTCTGTTTTTTCCTCAATTTAAGCAAAGTGATTTTTAGTCCTAAGGCTTAACTCTTGATCAAAAAAATAAAAAAACTTATAAGATTTTGTAACATGGCTCCTTTTTATATTAACTTTTCAAAAATCTAATGCATGTTAGATTAGGAGGTTGTATGTAGATGTTATGACAAATGGAACAAAAGGGGTTTAACCATCAAGCGTGACATTGAATGAATATCAACATAATGCCCCTTCACATTCCATCATGATGAGTTACGATTCTCCCACAATGTCTTTGTATCTTCCAAGTGGACACAATGCATTAAATTCTTAGTGAACTTCATTACATTACATAGAACCACCTTATTGTTAGACTACAACTACATAGTAAATCCACTTCCAAACGGGTTTTGTGAGTGCATATTTTCATGTTGAAAGTGTGCAAGAATGCCTCACATACATCTTCACCAATGTATCCCAAGCTTGCTTGAGTGATTTTGCATCTTAAATATGCATAATCATGGAATTGGACACACTCACAGAAAGCCAATATAAGACTTTCCTTGCTTTTTCATGTCAAGTTTTATTAGCTTGAATTTGTTATTGTGTGGGGTTTTCTAGGAAAGGAAGTTCTTCCTCATCACCAGTTATGAATTCCCAGTAGCCTTTCCCCATCAAGAAATTCATAATCCTAAATTTCCACACTTGGAAATTGTTCTTATCTAGTTTTTCAATTGCAATTTGAGAAAGATTGTCCGCCATCTCTCAAGGCACCACTTAATGTCTTCTTGAGGTTTCACAAATGATTTTAATTCCTTCCTTGGGTTTCTAGGATTAGGATTAGGGTTTTCCTTCCTTAGGTTTCTAGGATTAAGGTTAGGGTTAGGGTTAGGGTTAAACAAAATGGACCTTGCATATGTATGTATGTCTTGAATATTATGTGAAATTTTATACTATACATAGGTTTTACGTATATGTACGTATTTCGTATAATATTTCGTATGATATTAAGTACATGATTACATACCACACTTTTGTATGAAAGTCTTGATAATGTATTCATGCTTCTCAATCTTCAAACTCCTTCCTTCAAGTTCTCTCAAGTTGTATTTGCTCCACTTCAAAAATTTGTTTTGATGTCTTTTCAAAACAAACTTCTGTCACAACAACTTTGCAAAGCTACACTGCTCACATATGACCTTGGATCGATTTAAAATTTTGATGAAACATGAAAAACTATGTCTACTACCATCTTTCAAAATTTCAGCTCATTTAACTTCATAAAATGAGAAATCTTGCTACTTCCTTGAAATCACCTCAAACTGGGACCTGAACACAAAATGACTTACAACTCGTTCTCTGAAACTCCAAACTCCTAATTTTGGGAGACACATTAGATATATGTTTTCTAAATCTATTCAAAATTTTAGTTTTATTGATGATGACCACAAAGAGTTATCACTTTAAAAAAATTTGACTTCAAAACTGAGACCAAAACTTTAGATGCTTGGATATCTTTTAGTACAAATCCAAATGAGATGAAATTTCTCTCACATATATATATTCTTTTATGATCTATAAGATCCCAAAGCTACAAATCCAAAAATGCTCAAACAAAGGAGATATGATAAAAAAACCAGATGTAGCACAGAGTCTTCAAAAGCTCATAACTTTCTCAAAACATATCCTTTTCTTTTGAAAATTTGAGAATAGATGCATCTTATAATCTTCTATAATCTCTCCAAGTTTCACTCCGAGATCTTTTCATAGTAGATATAGATCTAGATTTAAAGATTTGACTTTCACAACCCTTGATATGTTGATCTCCTCTCACCTTTTTTATTTTATTTTCTTTCTCTTCACATTTTTTCCTTTCCCCGTTTCTCTTTTGCACTTGACAAACTCGTATGATATTACTAAAGACTCTCAAGCTTTAGTTCTAAAAACTTTTTTACTCTAAATCTCTTTCAACTTTTTCTCATTCAACAACCTAAGCTCTGATACCATGTTAACAAATAAGAGATCTACTCAGGTGTAAACATAAATATTTATTAAAAGGAAACTAAAACATGATGCTCACAACACGAAACATAACGTCAAGAACTCCTCAAGGTTCTTGTCACATGAAATACACAAACTTGTGCAATGAAGAAAAAAATCAAACCATCAACACCAAGGTATTTAACTAAAAGACCAAACCATAAATAACCAAACTAATATAAGCAAAAAAAGTAATTCAACCTTGTGAAAGTAATCTAATTACTTTCCTACTCTAGTAACTAATGAAACCTAATTAGTTGAACTTGAATTCTCAACAATTTTTGGTATTATTGGAAAGCCCTCACCAAGTTCAATTTAATAAAGTTGATTTTGTAATTTCAAGACCTAAAATGTGAACAATATTATTGAATTTTTGGTGGGTATGTATTATTGTTAAAAATTCAAACAAATTGCAAAAAGGGGTTTGGAAGGAAAATTCAATTGAATGCATTCAAACTTGGGCTACTGATATAAGGTACATTAGTGTTTAATGAATTTTTATCATAATTTTAAACAAATATTAAGATATCATGTGTATAAAAATGAATAAACATTATAGTTGCACAATATTATTAATTATGTATCATTACTTGATATGTTGTAATGATTTACATAGAAATAATAAATTACATGTGTATTGAACATAAACATTAATACTAACATATTTTAAATTTTTTCTTAAATTTTATTTTGAAATAAATATTTAATATTTATATGCACAAAAAATCATTTATATAAATCAAATTTACATGTAATTTAATGTTATCATAATTTTGAATAAATATTATAATATTATATGTATAAAATTGAAGTTGCCAATTAGTTGTTTAACCTAGTTGAAAGAGATGGTTACAAACAAGACTGTATTTCATCCATCCTTTAATACATTTTATCATCCAAAATAGTTGAACACTAGTCACTGTCTTGACTGTGTGCCAACTAAAGAACCTTAGATGCCAAGAATATTTCAAAAATGACCCCTTAGTTGAAACATGCTTCACATTATTTACCAACATAGTTGAAAGTTCAACTTGAAGACATTGTTGATGCTAGGAATATTCGGCAAATGACCACATAGTTGAAAAATGCTTTCAACTATATACAAATATAGTAAACGAATAAACTTAATTGGCAATTGCCATAATTTTATTTTAAAATTTAAAAAATTCAGTTGAAACACAATTGCAAATGTCATGTAATTGAAAACTTTTGGTTAAAAAAGGGGGGTTTTCTACTAGTGGAGGGTATCATAGACAAAAGGAATAATGGAAGAAATCAACATGAAGAATAGGAATTTAAAAAATAGGAATCTCAAAAACAAGAATAGAAAATTGAACAATTCCCATTAAAATAGAAGATTCTTGAACAATAGAAACTATTAGTTCTAGTTGGATGGGTCTTGGAAAATAACCTTCAACATCATTAAAAATATTTGAAAGAGATGTTATGTACAATAGTTGTGGAAATGGATGATAGAGGTACAAATTGTGATAAGGTTTAATTTTTTGCCACACCATGTTTCCAAAGGTGTAAAACTAAGTAGTGTATGACTAATAGTATGATTCAAAATGTATAAAGTAGTTTAAGCTTGTTTAGCCCAAAATGATAGATTAATTTTAAATGCATGTAGCATAGAACACCATTTCAACAATTGTGCAGTTTTGTTCAATGACACCATTATTCTTAAATGTGTATGGTGTAATTAAATTACGATGAATTTTATGTTTAACGAGATGTTATTGAAATGTTGTATTCATAAACTCTCCACCATAATCCAAACAAATTTTCAAGATAGTTATCATCCTTTTGATCATGTCCATATGAATATGGCCTAAATGATTATGCCATTTTTGAAAAGAAACTATTTTATAAAATGAAGAAAAATCTATAACAAGATTGTATCCACAACATGAATGACGCGTTCCCAACTCCTTGAAGGACTCAAATGTGAATCCAAGTAAAACACAGCGGAAGAGGGTGGAGTCGAGGCACGTTCGTTAGCTCACAACACTTTGAGGGGTAGAGGGGTGTGTTAGAGCTCCGAGATGGGACTAAAAAAAGTTGACAAGCTTCACTCACTCACACGGGCCTACACACAACCCACACAAAGTGGTTAATGCATAGTTGGAACACCCTTGGTGCTAGGACAAGCCACGGGCACCGCGGACACAGTAAATTCACCACGGCCCGGACTTGGGGGAAGCCACCACCTTCCCCCTTATAGTATATTCTGTGGCTGGCCACAGAGCCTACATCCAAATGGCTTTTCTCTCCTAGGACTCCCGTGTCGCGACCCCACTTTGGCCAAGTGTGGGGGTGAAGCTCAACACTTGGAAAAGTTGGAGATTTGGAGTCCTCTGGGACTCCCAAATGTTCAGAGCTCGACAGAAAGGCCCAAAACACCTTGCATTGAGGTGTTCTTGGTGTCATTGGAAAGGTCTTAAAACGTAAATATCGAAAATGGCCTCGCATTGGCCATTCGGACATCTGCATCCCAAGTTATGGGCAAAAGAAAAGCCGGGAGTCAAACTAGCAATTTGACTCCCGGCCACTAAAAGTCGGGAATCAACCTCTTCCTGACATCGGAATTGAGAGTGCAACACGGCGTTGAAAAGATCTCAACGAGGGCTACAACTTTGGTTTAGACCTCGTTGCGATCGAACTCCACAGTCGGGAGTTATGGCCGTTCAAAGTTCCATGAGTCCAGAGTTTCAATGTAGAATCAGTAGTAGAAACTTGCATTTGCAATTCAATTTCAAATTTAAGTAATCCAACATGAAATATCTAAAGTGTTTATTTAACAAATGGAACGTTATCCTAAGCAAGTAAAAGTGGAAAATAATCATGCGTTAATTCACAAATTATCTTTGATAATATTTTTTTATTAGTCATTTCACTTTTAAAATCACATAGTTTATGATGGATGGTAGAAATATGATGCACCCCCAAGCTCCTTGATTGATTCAAATGCAAATCCAAAATGGAAATAATGAAAAAAGAAGGAGTTGGGGTACATTCCCTTGTTCACAACATTTGGGGGGTGGGGTGTTGGAGTTCCTAGATGGGGATTAGGACAAGTGACAAGCGGGTCAATTATTCATATTGATGTGCACAAATTTAACAACAAGTTTGTTAGTGCATAGTTGGAGCACTTTTGATGCACAAACGAACCACAAACATATACGAATTCACAAAACTCACCACGGCTTAGATTTGGGGGAAGCCACCACCTTCCCCCTTATAGTATTATATGTGATTGGCCATGGGGGCTACACCCAAATGTCATTTTCCTTAAGATTCCCAAGTTGAGAATCTTGAAATTCCTAAAATTGAGACTTTTGTCATTTTAAACACCTATAACTTCTTGTGTGAACCTTTGATTGAGGTGAGGTCTAAAAGAAAAGTTGTAGCCCTCGTCAAAACCTTTTTAATGATACATTGCACGTCCCCTGCACCCCCCCTGCACCCCCTTTGCACGCACGTAATTTTGGGCGATTCCTAATTTTTAGTGGTTAATAATCAAATTGACAATTTGAATCCTAACCCTTCTTTTGGCCATAACTTATGTTGTAAATACTCAAATGGATCATGAGAGACCATTTTAGACATTTATGTTTTAAGAACTTTCTAATGGTATAAGGAACTATTTAATCCAACGAATTTTGACCTTTCAAATTGTTCTCTAAAAATTCAGGAGTCCATTGGGATTTCAATTCCCAAAGTGGGAGCCCACTTGGGAGTGTGCGGGTTCATTCCTTCACGTTGTCCTACATTCCCGGGAGTGTGAATGTGATTCCCGGGTTGCACTCTTGGCCTATGCCTTTCCATGCCCTTTGCTTTGGTCATGAGCCCAAGGTTAAGGTCATGACAAAACATGACTAATGTACAAAGTAACAGACCCGTTGGCTTGTAATTGAGCTTTGTAAAATTGTTCATAAAGTCGTGTAACACTTTCTTCAACAAACTAATCATGAGTAATAGAAAAAAGACCACATTTCAACAATAGTAGTATAATTAACCAAATTTTGCATGTGAAGAGTATTAATTACTTGTAAAATAACAACTAGTATTCATTTGTCCTTCTTGTCCCATGCATTTTTACCAAGAACACTAATTAGGTCTCACACCCATTAACAATAGACCAAATCTTTTTGGCTTGAAAAATGAAAATCATTTGAAACATCCACAATTGAAAATTTTGACCATTAAAATTTTCAACAAGAATAACTTCTTTGAAATCAAGAGTTGCCATTATTGGCACTCATGAAAAACAATTAGCCAACAAAAATATGTGTGGGCCCATAACTTGTTATAAACAAACTTGATTTTAGAATGAAGAATATAAAGAAAAAATCTATTAATACAAAGAGACAACCAAAAATACAACATGTTTATTACAAAACAAAGAGGTTTTGCAAAAGTAAATAATAGTCCATGTCACCATTATAAGTTATTATATGTATATTGTGTTAAGGTGTTAAAGCTAGAATTTTTTTTAAAAACTTATAATTAAACACTCGTATGTTTACAATTTTGATGTGTTAGTAAGTGAACATGACTATTCTACATGTGGACAATGTGAAACAATTCAAAGTAAAACATAATAGTAAATCTCCCCCTTGAAAGTTGGAACAAATGGAAGAACTATTGAACATAGACAAACCATGAAAGAAGAACTAAGATGTTCAAGTATTCTTATTCGTTTAATTAAACTTTGGGATAATGATTATAAAACACTAATATGTTCCTTGGAATCTAATTTTTTGGATGATGTTAAATGTTACTTTTATGAAAATTCTAACAATGGAAACCATGCAATTCCAAAACATAGATTGATTCAAATGGGAGGAGCTTAATTATGGCATTTGATTCATCATAAAACCAAAAAAAATTTAGCACAAGATATTTTTAAAATTTCATGGATACATTGCCAAATGAGTGGGTGAGTGGGCTTAACATGGTGTCTTCCCAAGTTGGCTCTTGTGGCTTTAATTACAAGATGAAGCCTTTGACATTGTGCTTTAGAAATTTTTTTGAGTAATTTGTTTCATGTGCCCCCAACCTTCCCTCAACATAAAGAAAGATATTGAATTTCTTTTCATCAAAGTGATCATGGGGAATGGAACAAAATGAATTTGCACAAAAAAAAAACACAGTATGCATTATCATGAATCTAAAAACACCTAGATCACAAGCCCTATGAGGGAGAAGGTTCTTACACTTAACTCTTTAAGAGTGTGAGGGATCTTACACTTGTGAGTTGGCAAGAGAATCCTCCCACTCCTTAAGATCATAATATATCCCTCCCATTCTTAAGGAGTAATTGTAAGTCACCTCTTATTTTCTAGGTGGGATATTCACAGATATTATGTGCCCTCCACATGCATTAAGAAATTTATCAAATATTATGTGCCCTCTACATGCATTAGGAAATTTCTCAAATTGATTTATGTATGTTTCGATGTTTTTGTATGTTGTAGGTAGCAGATGTGTCAAGATTCTTAATCAATCACATAAAGTCAAGAATAAAACTGGTACAAATATAGGGAGTAAATACATGAATAGTGACCCACACACATTTAGATCTTAGTATAGGTGGGGGGCAACTTGACAAGAATAATCGACCGTTTCATAGGCCAACCCACAGTCCCGCCGATGGCATTTTAGGCCCTTGATTTTCCAAAAAGACATGACCAATGTTCAACATTATTCTTTACATCACTGGCATCGTCATTCATTTTATATGCAAGATAAACCTTTAACAACAACACGAGTCAATAATGGGTTCTCTCACAGATTTTGAATTGGGAATTGCGAATGTTTGGACAAAGGCCACAAGAATAGGCACAAGGGCCAAATGTAATATATTCTTGAAGATAAGTACTATGTTTGGAAAAGGATTCCAATCTCAAATGGCTATTACGTAGGTAGGCATATTTTACTCCTTTCACATTAGCAATGAATGTGTGCATACATAAAGGGAGTCACAAGGAGTAATTCAGGGCCAGCTTCCACCCAATATCTGTCAATTGGGCTAATGCAAAGTTCTTTCAAACTAGTCAATTTAATTGGACTTGGTGGTAAAAATAATGTGCGTCATTGAAATAAAATCATGATGAGGGGTGTGACTTAGCTAGAGTGGAACATTGGGTCCATATGAAAACTAATTTTTGAAGTAGAAAAACATGATCGCTACAGTAGTTTTAGGATCTCAAAAAAGAATAGCACAAGCTTCTTAAAGGAGGCAATATTCGGGAGATAAGGAATGCACAACAAGTAGGTTTATAACTGTAAAACAAAGGGAAAGGTTAAAAGAACAAAATCTGATGCATGAAACATTTGAACATAGCCAGAATCACTGGAACTGTACAACCAATTACATCACTTGATTTGTAACCTGTTGTCAAAGTGAAATTTTGTTGAAATTTACTAATTATATTGAAACCAAGTTCTATATATGAAAATTTGCCAATTTGTCACAGTGGTATGAATCTCGTCGCACATTGCCATAGTGTCGCAACCCTAGCTTTGGGCTCGCGACCAAGGCAAAAGGGAATTACAAGGGTGCGGGCCAAAGGGAAGCCCGGGAGTTAAACCAAGAGGAAGCCCGAGAATCAAGGCAAAAGGAAGCCCGAGAGTCACATCACATACTCCCGGGAGTGCAAGAAAGTGCTAGGGAGTGTGAGAAAGTGTTAGAAAGTGTGAGGGAGTGAACCCTCACACTCCCAAGGCAAACTCCCACTTTGGGAGATGGAGTCCCG
>Ga0209611_10000865_pt1 | contig 48492 bp, 37 predicted proteins | sample S1TSphgellanicum_3_FD_187693 | JGI IMG/M metagenome (GOLD analysis project Ga0209611, IMG submission 187693) | Host-associated microbial communities from peat moss isolated from Minnesota, USA - S1T2_Fc - Sphagnum magellanicum MG (SPAdes) (version 2) | ecosystem: Host-associated > Plants > Peat...
AAGCCACCACCTTCCCCCTTATAGTATACTCTGTGGCTGGCCACGGAGCCTACATCCAAATGGCTTTTCTCTCCCGGGACTCCCGAGTGGGAGTCCCGAAATCCCACCGGTTGGGACTTCCGCGACTTTGGAACCCCATAACTTTGCGAGCAGACCTCCGATTGAGGTGCGATCTAAAGCAAAGTTGTATCTCTCGTCGAGAGTTTTCCAACGGTATGTCGCATGTCATCTGCAGATAAATAAATCAGGTCGATTCCCGACTTTTTCTAGTCACGAGTCAAATTGGCAGTTTGACTCCCGGCCCTTCTTTTGGCCATAACTTGTGTTTCAGATTTCTGAATGAGCAATGCGAGCTCATTTTAGACATTTACATTTCAAGAGCTTTTCAATGATATAAAGAACGCCACAAGCCATTGAGTTTTGACCCCTCAAATCGCTCTCCGAAGTTTTGGGAGTCCACCGGGACTCCATCTCCCAAAGTGGGAGTTGCCTTGGGAGTGTGAGGGTTCACTCCCTCATATTCCCTCACACTTTCTAACACTCCCGGGAATATGTGATATGATTCCCGGGCTTCCTCTTGCCTTAACTCTTGGGCTTCCTCTTTCCTTAACTCCCGGACTTCCTCTTAGCTCACACCCTTGCAAGCCCTTTGCCTTGGTCGCGAGCCCAAGGCTAGGGTTGTGACATCCATGATGGGTCTTGAATTTGGTTTTGGTTAAAATTGCGCATTAAATTGTGTCTTTGTTTGCTTGGTGCAATTAAAGTATTAAAAAATTATTCATGAAACACATAAAAAAACCTTTTGCCTCCTCATCTTGGTGGCAAAGAGTTCATAAAAATGCACCTTAAACTTTCAAAAAAAACTTGTCATAAAATTGAAAATTACCACCAATACCATTTAACATGTTTAAGACTTTTGTCATTAGAATTGGAGGATAGACAAATGTTCTTATGATATATGGAGGATGGCATGGTACATGGAATTTGTATATATTTATATCAACGAACCTAGGAAGTTGGTATGTCTTGAATCATTGCAAGTAGACATTAAACAATACAAGCCTCAAACCCATATTGCCTTCAATATGACCAAGGTAATACCAATCTTGCCCTATTATACTTGAGGAAATGTTTGTACCATATTAATATCCTTCACTTTTCTTGTTCATTTTGTTGGTACGACTGAAAGCAATGCAAGTTGACATCATGGGGGCAATACAAGCCTCATACCCAAATTGGTTTTAATATGACCTTAATGTGCCAATCTTGGCTTAATATGACTTGACACATCATCTATATCATATTAGTATCCATTTGCTTTTCTTGTTCATTTTAATAGAGTCTAGCATTAGCCTAAGGTTTTGAACATTTGTCAATTTTGTAAACTTTCATATCTTTGTTGCATTAAAGATATATATCATTTGAAGATCAATGGTGAACTATCATTAATGCCACACATTTTTTGCCTTATTATCTAGACAATTAAGGCTTTAGTGTCACCTTTTTAACATGCATGTTTAGCCAAATGTACATAGTAATTACAAAGAGTCTTTATATAAGAACAAGGTGGAAAATGGTATGACATATGAAGTGATTTTCAACACTTGATGCCTCCTTATATTGTTCATCAAAATACTTACATCAATGCCTTCTTAAAAGAAAAAATGCATTGAACAAAATACATACAATATTGATTATATCAAACTTTACAAAATGTTTAATATCAATACCCCATTTATATGGAAGTTTATTAAGATTTGGTACTAATACTAACTAATGTTCCAAAAACATAGATCAAAATTGAAATTAACCAATGTTGTGCATGTAAATGTCAATAGCCATATATTTGACATGTAAATCCCATGTAAATGTAAATAATTTACACTTACATGCCCAAACATTTTGCATTTACATAGGAATAGTGTAAATATTTGTCAAATACATGTACATAGTGATGTGTAAATGTTTTAGGACATGTAAATGTAAATGTATATATTACATACCTTTGATAATTATACCTACTTGCAATCCATATCGATTAGTCGTGTGTACATCTGAATGTGGGTGCATACACATTGAATTTTTTTGTAATAGGTCACTTTGATTGACCATTCAAAAAACAATCATAATACTTTTAATACTCCCCAAATAGAAGCATTTTCTACCAATAAGGGACTATGGTAATGCTTCCTTTTAGCCACCTATATACAATACAAGAATAAACTTTTGAGTAAAGGATATGGGACAAATTGTGGTGTTATTATAAGAAATATCTTGGATGCATGTTCTTGGGTGCATTTTGCCTCATCTCATTGCATGAGCATAATTTTTATTCTTAACTTTGTTCATAGACATTTTTGGCCTAGGAGTTTACAAAAGTTTGGGTACTTATTATGATTCATTTTAATTAATTTAATTGGTTGTCATGCATCCCAAACACAAATTTTTTTCTAAGAAAATTCTTTTGCAATGGGCCACTTTGATTGACCTATCACCAAAAACATTTTCAACCCAACCCACCCCCCCAAAAAAATAGAAACAACATGTTTTTACACTATTTTACACAAACACATAAAACCATATGTGTAATTATTTTGCACTTATACTTAAACTATTTTATATGACATAAAATAAATTTACAGCATTTTACACTTACACATTCCATGTTCTACATTTATACTCACACTAACATAAATAAACCTTACACTCTTTAATGGAGTGTAAGTCCTAAGCCATATACATGCACAACAACACTGGAATAAACTCAAATCAGAAAGCACCTGGAATCTGGATTGGTCCAACTCTAGCAAATTTTAAAGAAGAGATGCATAGCAAGCAAACCCCCATTTTACTTTTGTAGCACATGGACCCTCGTCCCTTCAGTTAACCCTGCAGTACAACTAAATTGCCATGTGCTCCTCAATGGGGTTTCTCCAGCTTTCAAAGTCAACAAATAACTCTGCTTACCTTCAAAGTCCAATGTCCAGAACCAATGTCCCCAAGATTGTCCCCAACATTTTGATTCATCATTGTACTGGGGGGGAGGGGGCCATGGTTCTTGGTGGGGCGTCTCAAAAAGATGTTGTCAGCTAATCTATTGGAAACCATGTTGTCGTAGTCTTCAAGAGCTTCCAAAAGAGTTGCATGTGATTTGGTAACAAGATTTTTTGTGTGCAAATCTAAAAGTTCTAAAAAGCATAAGGTTAAAAGATAAAAAGACTCTTTCTCAGTATGGGGGAGGGGAGGGCCTTTATCAAGGTCCATGTGGTGATTGCTTATCTGCTCCTCTTTTAAACAAGTGAAGTTTGGGGCAGGGGCCCATGCCTTCAATTCATAGATGAGTCTAGGTTGATGTAAAAAACTGTATTTAACCAAATAGAGGTTTCCATGTGGGTGGACATGTGGTCCAATGATCATCTACCACTTTTGACCCAAACCAAAAAAAAATTAAAAAAACTTGAACGTTCACTCCAATGTACATACATTCACACTCTTAATTTTCAGGAGCATTTAGCAATTTGGGTTGCCAAAATCATCTCCCAGTTGGTGGAGGTACAATTGCAAACTACAGTAGCATGCAAGTGGTTCCATATATGAGTGAGAAATTGTGAAAGTGAAACCTTGCAAAATTTCTCATCTGATTGAATGTGCTGGTGTGGGGAGGTGGCTCTACTTGATATCCCAATCTATAAGAGAAAAATTGACTAGAATGAACATAACATCTACCAAGCATGTGAAGTACTAACTAGTCCACCACACTAGTGATATTGTTTCAATTTTCTAATGTAGCATCATGAGCAAGCATCCTAAGAAAGATGTATCAATAATTGGTGACATGTTCTTACAAAACTGTCCAAGCAGTTTAAAACTTGGTGAAAAGTTGTCTCTAAACAAAAATCCTAGTTGAAATGTGATGAAAGTTTCCTTCAAATCCAGCTTTTTTTGAAAAGTTGTCAATTCTCTCAAAGAAAACAAGGAATTTGGATAAAATATACTTGTCTTACTTTTTGAGATTGTTGGCATATGAAAATTCATCACAGAAGAATACATGTGGACGAAAAGCTTTCCAGTTCGACAAGGGGCCCAAAAGCAAGGCTATTTGAAGGATAACTTTAGTATAATACATTTATCAATAATTTTGAAGTCAAGAATTGTCAGACTGGAACCTTTGAGGTGAGAGGAGGAACACAGGTTTTTGTTCAAGTCTGAAAGTCTTGCACAAATTGGCGATGCGATAGGAGACTGCCAAAAAAGCATGCAACTTTTTACTGGCTGGCAACAGTGCAGAATGCTGCAAAAAGGTAAAGACCCAAAAGACATTTACTGGCTTTTTAGCGCAGCTTCCTGCACGCCACAGCCAGTAGTTGGCATGGGCAGGTACTGGGGGGGCTTTTTGGCATGGTTTGAGCATGTCCTGGAGTTCTGGTAATCTTTTTGACAAGCAAAACAACTTTTCAATTGTGGCGGGCCATTGATATCACTTTGCTTGTTCTGTGTGCCATTGGACCCCAGAAAGAAGGAAAAAGGTGTGGGGGAGGTGTGGAAGGTGAGGAATTTACCAGCCATATTGAGACATGGATCCCATTGCCCACATGCTGCAGGAGCTACTACTACTGTATAGGGGACGAGGCGCAAAAGGTTTGTTTTGGTTTGACGTCTCTCCCACATCCATACTTTGTACTTACCCTTTGCCTACCAAATTAGGCCCTCTGCTGCCTAATATTGAATCGAGTATGAAATAGTTTATTCAACAAATCGATTTAGAATCTAAGTGAAATTAGGCATTTAGGTTTTTACTTTTTCTCAATTTCACTTATCAATTGATGACAGGTGAAATTAACACATGGGTCCTCGAGTGAGAACCAGTCTTGTGCATGTAAGTGTCAATAGCTGTATATATGGAGTGTAAATCCCATGTAAGTGTTTTTTTTTTGGGGTAAGTTTTTATTTTTTTGAATTTCACCCTATTTATGATCAAACTCAAGGTTTTAGTGTTTTTCTTTTATAAATAATTTTATTATACCTTTATTGACCATAGCTTCTTGCAAAGTCATATTAGTTAGTTGTAGGTGTACATTTTGATGGTTTGATTGTTGCATGCCAGGTTAGAGCTTGAGTAAAAAAAGGCGCATCTTGCTTTCAATGCCCAAAACTAGAATTCTCTCAAGAGAATTCTTGGCTCTCTTTTGGGAGGTTGGAGTTTTCAATTTGCTATGAAAATATCAAACATGTGAGACCAAAAAAATCTTGTTTTTTTTTGTTTTGCATGTTGAACAAGCATAACCGTGCGATAATACTTAGGGTGCAAAAGGGCAAGCTCCAATAGAGTGCCAGACAAAGCTCATTAGGGGTGTTTAGCATCCCACCTATGGTTGTCTGGTATGATTTCTGATCATTCTATTTTGTTTAAGCTGCAGGAGTTGTGCTCCCATGAAATTATTTCTCATAGAGATATAATGTTTTAGGATTCATACTTGTGGGTGTCATTGTTCGTTATTCATGCATTGTCAATGCTTTGAAATAATTGTAGTTTATTCAAGGTTTTGTGAAAAGTTTGAGAGACTAGGCAATTTTAAAGAATATATTCCACAAATTAGGCTTGATAGACATGTAACTACTAGGCACGTTCCCTTTGATTTAATTTTGATGTATGTTGGTAGGCAGCTTTGATATCTGCCCTTCACAATTGTTGCACAATATAGGATTGCCCTATGGGCTGAGACAAATGCCACTGATGCTGCTGCTATAGATGCTTCAGATCCAAGGTCATCAGAAGGGGTTCAAAATTTTTCCCTCTTTCTCCTCTCACTTAACACAAATTAATTTGGACATGCCCTTGGTGAACCAGCACCTACATTGGTACCATGACAAAAACCAGTGTTGGCTAGTTTCAGTTTTTGGTCAATATTCATTCTGGGTCCAATTATCAGGTACCCAGACCACCAGTTTAGGTAGAACCAGATCCAGTTTCGAACTAGATCCACCCAGGAATGTTTTTAAAGAATCGGGAACCAGGCATCTTGAAATGTGAAGAATAGGTCCAAAACCATACCTGGTTTTTTAATTATCAATTTTTTAAAAAATTGGAACTAGGGCTGGTTTACAACAAAAGATGTTTTTATATGTAAAGTGATTTCACTAAATTTTGAGTGAATTCACTAGTCTTAATAAACAGGAACTAGTTAAAAAATAGTGAACTCACTGCTGATCTAATGATCGAAGACTAATGAACTACACCCATATTTTGTAATACTATAGGTTCTTTGAAAATGTAAAAACCAATTGTTATTAATAAAATATTTTTGTTTGCTTGTAAACATTTACAAATATAACATCCTATGACTAAATCAGGATATCTTAAGTCCAAATTTAACATTTCCCTGGTTAAATATTGCCATGTCTCAGAGACTAGAGACCTCCATCAGACCCTGACAATATCAGGGCGAGGAGCGGACCTGGGAGACCACGCACATATTTACCATGCTACATACATCCACATGTTATTGGGTTGCTTTCTAAACATACTGTTCTTGCAGAAAACCAAAGTCTCCAACAACAGTGTTGGGTGTTTCTTTGATTTTTTGAAGAAACCGCCTTTAAATGTTTCAGAATCAGATAACCACTGGTTCCTGTTCTCAAAAACCAAAAAAAAGCTCAAAATCAAAGAATCACCGATTCTGATTATATCAAAAACTTTAAAGAACCATTGATTTTCATGAAAGAACCAGGAGAAACTTTTTTTACAAAAAACTGATGATTCTTTGACTTTTGTCAAATTTTTGAGAACCACAGTTATATACCAAAACCAGTTCTTTGAAGATTTTGAGAAATGAGAGATAGGTGGGTTTATACCTCAGTTGAAAACCTGTGAATATCTGCCCCTCATTCTAAGAACCGCCCAACACTGGTCTCCGAGTTCAAATTTCCCAGGCTACATATAGCCGCTAAGAGGTCTCACTCAAGAAGGTGAAGAAGGTAGGTGCTGGTTCACCCAAGGTGGTGAAGGAAGAAGAAGGAGGCCAGCCCTTTAGCCATAATGTGATGATTTTGCCTCAGTAGTGCCCCCAGATGTTAAGTGTAGTTGTAAAAGACCCTTGTAATTTAGAAGTGGGAATTTGATGAAAATTGGCATTTCCAAATATATTTAGCTGCACATCATCCCCAAAAACCACCTGCTCCCAACAAATTTTCTATGCTTCAATATTCCAAATAAAAAGTTAGCCCAAGGTGAAGTTGGTCAAGGCTAAAAATATAGCCTAGTACTTTATGATGTCATGATTTTTTCTGATGTCATGGAAGGGGTCCACATTAAGCTTGGTCACATGCCAGAGACGAATCAAAGCACTAAAATGATTGCACACAAAGCTTGAAGATGCACCTCCACATTAAACCCAGTCCCCTCAAAAAGGTTTTTTTCGTTTCAAATTTTGTGGTTTCAAAAGTTTGTCGATTTTTTTCTATTTTTAGCAATTTCTTGAAATTTTTTATTGTAAATTTTTTTGTGTGGCCATAGTGCAAAAATTTGAAAAATAAAAACCTCACTATCCCTCACTCTCTCCCATACAAAGTGACAGATGGTTATTACCAGTGTTGTGAGAACACTGGTAATAAGTGTAGAACACTAGACCTGTATATGTCAATATATATATATATATATATATAATTTTATGTGAATATGTAAAACAATGTAAGTGTTAAAAATAATACATTTATATGGTTTTAAGTGTAAAAAAATGGGAAAAATGTGATTTCTACTTGGGAAGGGGAGATTTCATAATTTTTTGGTAATAGGCCAATCAAAAGGCCCATTGCACCAAAATAAATAAATAATTGTGGTGTGCAAAGTACAAATGTTTTGATTGTCTTTTTTAAAAAGTTGCAATGGACCATTTCATTGACCTATCACCAAAAACATTGGAATCCCCCCTTATAGAATAAAAATTACATTTTCTACATTGTTTTACACTTACATTGTTTTACATGGTCATGTAAAATCACATAAATGCATTCGTTTTACATTAGTCTTACATTTGTTTTACACAGCATAAAATATATTTACATGGTTTTACATTTACATTTCTTGCGTTCTACATTTGCACTTACACAAACATAGATGAATATTAAACACTTACACAAAGTGTGAATAAATTTCATTATGCGATTTACACTTACATGAAGTGTAAGACTTAAACCATGTACATGCATGACACTAAATAACATCACCATAGTCCAATATTTGGTAGAAAACATTAATGTTTGGGGAATATCAAAATATCACGATTTGTTATGAAAGGTTGGAAAGTGGCCTGTACAACACAAATGGGTTTAAGACCAAAATTATGTATGTTTATTACATAGTTATGAAAATCTATGTTTTTGATTGCAGAAATATCTTCTCAACCTTTTATTGTCTATGCATAACAATATGTCCCCCCATTCTTCTATCATGAACTAAACATAAACACCAATCCCTTTCAAAACAAAAACCTTTCAAAACCAAAACTTCAATTCTAGTAAACTTTGCATTCATGTAATAACTTTGTACAAATGAAGGTGTTTCTCAAGGTCACAAACATTCACTTATATACCAACCAAAACGAAATTAATCAAGAAACTTCTTAAAGTTTATCCACCACATGGTTCCCCATGTGATTTCACATAAAATAATAAAAAAGAAACAAAATCACATGGTCCCCCATGTGATTTCACATAAAATAATCACATGGTGCACATGACTTCCACATAAATTAATATGTGAAAGTCAATACACCATGACCAAATTATGGAATCCTACCACTCAACTTACCCCTTTAAACAATTACTTAAATAATTGTGTAATTGCAACAAGTTATAAGCCCATTGTGAAAAAAAATTGAACTTTGGGAATTAATATGGACTTGCAAGAAGGTATGATCATCAAAAGTGTACTATAAATACACTTACACACCCCAAAACATTTACATGGGGTTGTGTGAATGTATTTGACAAATATTTACATTGCCTCATGTAAATTTAAAAGGTTCATTTGTGTCAATGTAAATGATTTACATTTACATGAGATCTACATGCCATATATATGGTTATTGACTACACATGCAACATTGGTTATTACCAATATTAGATGGTTATTAAAAATAGAAACATACAATAGACTTCTTTGGTTATTAAGATAATTTTTAAAATTCATAACCATGATTCTCAAAAGATCAAAGAATGGTTTATATATATATATCCATGATTTTCAAAAATTAAAAAATCAAATAATCAACCATAAGAACCTTACTTCTTTCATCAAAATCATTGGTTTTTTAAGGTTTTGGAAATAACCAAGATTGATGTTTCTTCAATTTTGAATATTTTCAAAAAACCAAAATTTGTGGTTTTTTGATTTCAAATTATTAAAAAACTTGGAATTGGCAATAATTTACAAATTCAAATAACCACATAGGAACACAAATTGATACCAAGATTACCTAGCTTAACGAACAGTAGGATGTACTTGTGGACCTATCTTGTCTTGATTGGACATCCACTCTCCAATTAAACTTGCACATTAAGTTGCCTTCATGTCATTATGCGTGGAAGAAAAGTGGTTCATTATATATATGGTTGAAAAATGATTTGCATCCACATGCTAAACCAATTGTGGATGTATAAGATGCTAGTTATGTCCAGTGATTATTTGGAGGTCACTAGTGTAAGGGAATAACCTTGGCATTCCCAAGCCTCAACTATTTCAAGTAGTTTTTAATAGGGTTTTTTTTTTTGTGCAATTTTTTTCCAAAATGTGAAAAATAAGAATAAAATAAAATAAAATTTTGCAACATTCTTTTTTTTCTCGAAAACCATAACAATTGTTTTTTAGAAAGAGAAAAAAACCTTGTCACATTTGGTAGCATTTTAAACCTAGCCTTTTTAATATCTAGAGAGGTTCAAGGTTTTTCTTTTCATTTTTTTCAAGGTGTTTGGTGATCATCTATTTGTGGTGGGGTGTCAAGGTGGCATATGTTTTATAGCCTAATTGATCCAACTAGTTGTGGAAAGATTTTTTATTTTTCAAAGTGGCTATGTTAATAGGCAATGTTCATAATGTTGTGATGAGCACCTAAAAAATGTCTTGTAGATGAAACATGTATGAGAATTTTTTTCACCTTTAAATTTATGAAGTTATTGGATGCAACACAATGTCAAACATGAGGCAACAAACATCTTAACATGATAGGTTTTATGGCTACAAAACAATGCAAAGAGATGTGAAAGTAACAAAAGGAATGGAGGGAACTCCTCCCTTTTGTTCTTTTTTTGTATTTTTTAAAAAAAAGGAAGTTGGGTTGTAAGAGGATATCCATCACCATTGTAATCAAAGTTTCCTACTTAACAAAAAAAGGTGTTTGATTGAAACCTTTTGTAATAATATGTAAATTTGATTGAAGTGATGGGCAATTTAAAAAAAACTGAAATCAAGTTTTGTTTTCTACAAAAGCATAATGGTGAAGATTGGAGGAGCTCAAGGCACCCATCGAGGTGCACTTCGCGGATGGGGTTCCCCATCCCACTATGTCACAAGCAAAGGAAGTGCCTCTTCAATTGGGAAATTGGAGAGGAAAGGTGGACTTGCTAGTTTCCACCTTGGGTGGAATGGATTGCGTTTTGGGAATGGACTTCATCATTCGAAACAATGTGCTCATAGAAGGGCACAATAGACTAGTTAGAATCCCATCCAAAAGCGGGACCGTGTGGGTGAAGGCACACGAAGTGCCTTGTGGGGTGGATCAACCATCCACTTTTTGTTGGGAAAATCCTGGGAAAAAGAATGTGTGGGAGGTTACGGCATGTTGTGTGTGATGTGGGTGTTGGATGAGTATGAACCCAAGGAAGCTGTCAACTTGGTGATTTCCCCGAATTGCATTAAACAAGTCTTGGATGAGTTCCCAAATGTGATGCTCAAATAGTTGCCCGAGGACTTGCCCGCGAAAAGACGAGTTGATCATGTAATCGAGGTGATGATGGGAATGGCACCTCCCACCAAAGCCCCATATCGAATGAGCCATGAGGAGTTGAAAGAACTTAAAGTTCAACTCGAAGAACTCCTCATGAAAGGATACATTAAGTTTAACAAATCGCCATATGGGGCACCCGTCCTTTTCGTTCACAAGAAGGATGGGACGTTGAGGATGTGTGTGGATTATAGAACCTTTAACAAGGTGATGACAAAGAACCGATACCCATTACCTCGGATTGATGATCTCTTTGACTAACTCTCAAAAGCTAAAGTGTTTAGTAGGATTGACCTATGTTTGGGGTATTACCAAATTCGAGTTGCGGAAGGGGATGAAGAAAAGACTTTTTGTCACACAAGGTATGGCTCATATGAATTCTTGGTGATGCCTTTTGGGCTCACTAACGCACCTGCCACATTCTGCACTTTCATGAATGACATTTTCCGAAAATGGTTTGATGACTATGTTGTCATCTACATAAACTACATTTTGATCTATAGTGGCTCCTTGGAGGAACATGCAGAGCACCTTTGAAAGGTGTTCCAAAGATTGAGGGAAAACAAGTTGTATGCCAAGCTCGAGAAATGCGAATTCGAGGTGACGGAAGTGGACTTCCTTGGACATAAGATCACTCAAGAAGGTTTGAAAATGGATGATCACAAGGTGAAGGCAATTTTGGATTGGGAACCGCCTAAATCGGTTCCAACCTTGAGATCCTTTTTAAGATTGGCCTCCTATCATCACAAGTTCATTAAGAACTTTGCGAAGATGGCTGCACCCTTGAAAAACCTCTTGAAAAAATCCGCCGAAACTTACGAATGGGATGGAGCATGCGACAAGGCTTTTGAAACCTTGAAAGGCATTTTGGTGAAAGCGCCAATGTTGAAGTTACCTAACTTCGACAAGGATTTTGAAATCCACTTTGATGCCTCCGACTTTGCAATTGGAGGAGTCCTAATGCAAGAAGGAAGACCGGTGGCATTTGAGAGTAAGAAGTTGAACGAAACAGAGCGAAGGTGGCCAACACATGAGAAGGAAATGTGGGCGGTCATATATTGTCTCAAGACTTGGGGCCATACATAGGCTCCAAAGATGTGGTGGTGTGGATCGATAATGTGACCTTGAAGTACTTTGCCACTCAACCCAAGTTGTCCTCAAAACATGTGAGATGGCAAGACACATTGGCCTTATTCAATGTAAACATTCGACACAAGCCCGGGAAGGAGAATGTGGTGCCCGATGCGCTAAGTCGAAAGCACCAATTTAAAGTGGTGTGTGTGGGAAAAACGAAACTTCAAAAGGAAGTTTGAGTAGCGAGCCGCCATGACGAATTTGCCAAGGAAGTGATGCAAAACATTCAAAATGGAACCAAGTCACACTTCCAATTGTGAAATAGACTATTGTGGTACAAGCAAAATTGACTCTATGTGCCAAAAGGGAAGCTAAGGGACATCATCTTGTAAGAATGTCATGTTGGGCCGCTTGCAGGCCATGATGGTGTAAAGCGCACCATAACATTCCTCAAAAAGTCCTATTATTGGCCCAACTTGAAAGACAGTGTAGAGGAATATGTGAAGATTTGCTTGACTTGCCAACAAAATTGAACACTTAACAAGAAGCAAGCGAGCTTGTTACAACCTCTGCTAATTCCTGAAAGGCCATGGGAAAGTGTGTCCATGGATTTCATGGTAAGCTTGCCCCCATTAAGGGGTTTTGACGCCATCATGGTGATGGTGGTAGATCAATTTAGCAAGATGGCACATTTCATTCCCGCCAAGGATGAGGCCACGACCCAAGAAACGGGTAGGTTATTCTTCACACATGTTTTCAAGCATCATGGCCTCCCAAAGGACATAGTCTCGGATTGAGACCCAAAGTTCACAAGTAAGTTTTGATGAGCCCTATGGAAGCGAATGGGGTCGGAGCTCAAGATGAACACTTCCTTCCGCCCCCAAACCGACAAACAAACCAAGAAGGTGAACTTCATTATCCAACAATTTCTAAGGAATTATGTGGCGGCGAATCAACAAAATTAAGTGGACCACTTGGAGTTAGCCAAGTTTTGTTACAACAACTCAAAACACTCTGTAACTGGGTCCACCCCTTCTCAAATGGTGACGGGCAAGTCACCAATTGTGCCCATGACTTGGGCAGCACATGGATAACCCCTGAATGATGTAACTGAGGAAATGCCAATGGTCACATAACTTGATGAAAAAAGGCGGCACCTGTGGGAGGTGACAAAGGCCAATTTGGAAAAAGCACACAAATAGTACAAGGATTTTGTGAACAAGTCCCGATGAGAGGTGAAGTTTCAAGAAGGGGATGAAGTGTGGTTGAACATCAAGAATTTTCAATTGCTAAAAAGTTTAAGTCACAAGTTCTTGGGCCCATATGCGGGCCCATTCAAAGTGTTAGAAAAGAAACTTTCCGACACTTAAAAGTTAGAATTACCGGAAAATATTAGAGTTCACCCCACATTTCATGTTTCTTTTTTTAAGTTGGTCGCCCACGATGCCTCAAGGCCTAATCGGGAACACAACACAAAGCCCCCACCAGACTTGGTTCATAATGAACCAAACTTTGAAGCGGAAAGGATACCATCCAATAGAGGCATCTTGGGTGAATGAATTCGATATGGAACATGCCTAAGAAGCCATAAAGGAATTCCACACTAGACCGACAAAGAAGAAACGTAGAACGTGATGAGGACATTACCTTTCTTTTAGTGGGGCAGGGAGTCACATAAAATGTACCACATCAAGTTGCAAGTGAAATAAAGGCTAAAAACTTCCAAGAGATTGTATCACAAAGTAATGTATAAGTACAAATAGGGTTATCAAGTTGGCATTGGACAAATGGAACTTTCTTATGTAGGCCCAAATCAAAATCGCACTCCTACCTTAGGGTTAAGAGAAACCTTGACCCCAAAAGAGGAGGCAAGCAAGGTGAGCTTGTGGGGACATGCACAAGCTTTAAGTGCATCCCAAAGGGTTGGTTGGTAGTGGCGGCCAACGCGGGAAGTCATGACCTCGTTCGCATACTTTAATCGTGTAGTTTAGGACTTGGGTTTTTATAAAACCCAAAGATCGCTTCTCGTACCTTGATAAACAAACCTTTTAGTTAAGGCTTGATTGTTGTGATCAAGGCGCAAGTTGGGGAAATAATTCATGCCAAATAGCTTAGGTCAAAATTAGACTTGATTTGAGTTCCTCATGAGGGGAAAGTTGAAATAATGGCCTTCGAAATGAGGGTTTCGTCAATTAAGCTAGTTTAGGTCTTTTGATGAAGCAAAGGTTAAGGGTTTTTGTGCGATACCCTTGGACTTGCCAAAAAAATGTTGGAAAATTTGGGGACGCCTAAGTTAGCTTGAGGCAAGGTCCTGCCATAGAAGTCGACAAATGATGGCTAAGGATCCAAAAAAAAAACAATTACAATTCTCGAAAGAAATTATAAGTGTTAATGAGGACATTAACCTTTTCTTCTAATGGGGGAGAGTGTCGCAACCCCACTTTGAAAGAGTCTAAAGATGAAACTCACACTCCCAAAATTAGGACTTCGGAGTCCTCCGAGACTCCCAAAACTTCAGAGTTCGATTGCAGGGGTCAAAACACCTCGCATTGGGGCGTTCTTTATATCATTTGAAAAGCTATCAATGTGTAGACGTCGAAAAGGGGATTGCATGGGCCATTTGGACATCTGCAACACATGTTATGGCAAAAAGAAGGGCCGAGAGTCAAACCGGCAATTTGATTCCCAACCACTAAAAGTCGGGAATTGACTTGACCCCGGTGCATGCAGGTGGAGTGCGATACACCATTAGAAAGCTCTCGAGGAAAGTTACAAGTTTGCTTTAGGTTTGGGCAAAAAGTTATGACCTTGCAAAGTCTCAGGAATTCAAACCGGGATAGTTTCGGGACTCCTCTTTGAGAGTCTTGGGACAAAAAGTCATTGGAGTGTAGGTGCCGCGGAGAGACACAAAGAATACTATATGGGGGAAGGTGTGGCTTCCCTTGAATCCGAGCCGTGGTGAATGTTGTGAGTCCAGAGTTGCCCGTGGCTTGTCCTAGCACTAAAGGTGTTCCAGAAAATGAACTAACCAACTTGTTGGTTGGTTTGATGCAAGTTCGAGTAAGTAACTAAAGCTTGTCACTTTTCTTAGTCCCATCTTGAAGCTTCAACATGCCCCTCTACCCCTTCTAATGTTGAAAGCTGGGAGCATGCCTTGAGTTCCTCACAATTCTGCTGTTTGAATAACTTAGATTCATTTTAGGTCTAACTAGGAACTTGGGAGCGCGTCATGGTGGCTGCCAAACATTTTGAAAATGCTCGTGCCAAAATGCCTAATGGTCGCTAGGCATTTCACAACGTTTATGGCTTGAAAGACTATTATAAGTAAAAGTTATGAATGATTTACAATGGTTTGAAATGCCCATGTTGATTATGGGATGTGTTTATGGAGTGATTAGAAGAAATTTGTAAGAACAAAAAGAGGGGATTAATATTTAACAAATTAACATACACACATTCACATAGGCACACTCACATGTATAAAAATATAAACGCATAAACATGCTCACACACATTTACATTAACAAATGCAAAACACTTGACACATAAACAAACACATATAAAACCACATACACACACACATACGTAGAGATGGACATAGAGACACACAAATACAATGACAAGGACATACATAAAATGACAAGCACACAAATGCAATCACAAGGATGTACATAAAATTACAAACACATAAATGCAATCACAAACACATATATAAAATGACAAGCACACAAATGCAATTACAAACACATTCATAAAATGACAAGCACACAAATACAATTACAAACACACACATTGAATCATAAACACACATAAACAATCATGGACAAACAAACAATAATAAACACACACAAGTATTGATAAATATATAATCACAAGCACACACACTAAAATAGACACACACATACACACTCAACACACATGCACATAGAAACATTGAATCACACATACACACACACAAATGCACATAAAGTCATAGAAATTTACACACATATACAGAAGCATACTAACAGAGAATGACATAGTCATCCAAAGATAGAGAGAAGAAACTTGAGTGCATTGTGGAATTGCACAAACACACACACACATTAACAACCATACACAAAGTGCTTTTGCAATGGTGATACACACAAAGATGTAGACATAAAAACACAAACAAAGACAAAAAGGAGGGGATAGACACAAATAGATGGACATGCACAAATAGACACAAACACATACACACAAATATGCACAAATAGAGACACAAACATACATAGATATGCATATGCACAAATGCATAGACATGAAGAGACACAAACACACAAACATCTACACACATAGTGCCACACACAAAAACACATATGCACACACGCACACAGACATAAAAAGGTATATAAATACACACACATGCATTCATATAGGCATCAGACACACACACACAACAAATAGATATGTACATTGGTGGAAAATTCCAAGAATTCAACAAAAATGAGAATTGAAAAGGAAAAAAAAAAGGTTATGTTAGGGTTTAATGTGGGCTCACTTGACAAACAATTTCCTTGGGCATGATATGGTGTCATGAATCATGCGTGTGTGCTTGCATGAGTGTCACTAACAAAAGGAGACTCACTTGAAAACAAATTCAAAGATTATGACAAAGATGGTGATGTAGAGCATAAACGAGGGAGAGAGGAGGAATGAGAAAGAGATGGTGACGTAGAGGGTGGCAGAGGGAGAGAGGACGAATAAGAGAAAGATGGCAAAGCAAAAGATATGAAATAATGACTTTGGTAGTTAGGGCCAAAGAATAAGAGATCTCAAATGGGGAATGAAGGTGAAAGAGAGAATAAAAGGAAAGAAGAAAATGTTGTGAAATGATAAAGGGAGATGAGAAAATGGAAAAGACAAAAACAATTTGGGCGTTAAACCCTAATGGTTTCTTTGAACCTCTTTCATTACCCAAAATCCATCCATTTGTATGTTTGTATAAAACAAAATCCATCCATTTTTAAAATTTTGGAAAGGAATAATTAAAGAAGCTTGTGTGAAATGTGATTTTTGCAGTAAATTTAAAGGTAATGAAAAAAGAAAGACTAAAATTTACATTCTCCGTTCCCAATCCAAAAACATTCAATTTAAATAGAATGTGCACATATGAGGATTTGGGTGGGTTTTAATTTAGGGTTTGAGGGCCTTAGGGTTTCTAGGTTTAAGTTTTTGGGTTAGGGTTTAAACCTTTTAAAATTTAAGGTTCATGGTTTTAAAGGTTGAGTTTTTTATGGTTTTATTTTAATTTTTAGGGTTTTTGTGTTGGGGTTTTTAAGGTTTAAGGTTTTTGTGTTGAGGGTTTTAGGGTTTTAATGTTTAGGTTTTAGGTTTCAAGCTTTTGGGTTTTTAATTTTTAAGGTTCAGGGTTTTGGGTTTTAGAGATTGAATTGTTTATGGTTTAGGGTTTAAGATATTGAAATGTTTATGGTTTAAAGCTTTACGTGTTTAAGGTTCAAGGTTTACTATTTAAGGTTTTAATGTTTAGGGTTTAAGGTTTTAAGCCTTTAGGGTTAAATGTTTAAGGTTTTAGAAGTTGAATCGTTTATGATTAAGGTTTAGGGTTTTAGAAGCTCAATTGTTTATAATTTAAGGTTTTATGTGTTTAGGGTCTAGGGTTTTAAAGGTTGAATTGTTTATGTTTTAGGGCTTTAAGTGTTTAGGGTTTAAGGTTTCAATGTTTAGGGTTTAGGTTTCCAAATCTTTAGGGTTAAGGGTTTATAATTTTAGAAGTTTACTCATTTATGGTTTAGGGGTTTAAAGTCTTAGGGTTTTAAAGTCTAGGGTTTTACGGGTTTAGAGGTTTAAGATTTAGGGTTAAAGGGTTTAGGGTTTAATGTTTAACTTTTTTCATAGTTGTAAACATGATATCAATTTAACACACACACACACACACACACACACATATATATATATTGAATTTGGTATGTTTAGGCCATTGGGTATCTTTTCAATAGGACCATGTTGGATAATGTGAAGTTGAGTTCACTTTAAACATAAATTTCGTATGGTATTATCTCCCAAATAATTCACATCATAATCACAACAAGATTTGATACATTTGATCAATTTGCCAAAAATCAAATAAGACATTTATCTGTCATATCACATTAAGATACATTGGTATGTATTTGATTATTGAATATTACTTTGGTAAATCAAATCAAACCATGTTACCATTGAAATAAAATTTTCATTAATTTATTAAATGAAACAAAATAATTTCTATTTCATTCTTGAATTATAATATAATGGCTTAGTGTGTTTGCACAATTGGATTGTGGGATTCAAGGATTTTCTATCCAATCTAGTTTCATGAAATAGTTTTTTGTGTAAATTTTCAATGTAAATTGTTTGTATAATTTCATAGTAGCCAGAATTTGTGATGGTTTTTTACATTTTGTTTAAAAGATAATTTCTTTACAACTTTTTCCAATTTTGAACCAAATACCACATGCATGCGAATGGTTGGACAAGAGTCAATGTTTTTTGATGCATTTGATTGGCTAACAACAATTATTCACCCATGAGGTGGCATTCAAATGGTCTCTCATTTTATAATGTCAGTTTGATCTTTATTTTTTTATGCTTATGAGGAATGCATAAATAATCAACACTTTTTGTGAAATAAATTAATATAATGATTACATTTGATTTGTCAAATCATAGTGACATTTTGATATGTTTCATTGGTCATAAAGTGTATAGTAAGGAGTGGATAGTTCAATGTGTATAGGGTGTTAAAATTTGAATGTCCTTTATCTTATGTAAAACCAAACTATTAATTCCAAAAAATTGTGGATGACCATATATTGATGATTATGAAGGCATGGTATCATTAAACTTTTGAATATATTTTTTATTTTAGTTATCCACAATAATTATGTTTTAGTGTCTAAATGTGTTTTTCATCATTAAAACTACATAATTTGAAAATTTTCCTCAAATAAAAAACATATATTTTGGTATAAGAAAAGGCAAGGTTGCATTTTCATGAATATTGAATGTGTTATATAACATTACTTGTTTTTTTTTATGAATATGTTTTGCTCCATTTGGAATGATGTTAAAGAAAAGTATCCTTGATAAACTCAATGTATAATGTATCATTGAAGGTTTGAAACACATATTATTTTAAAAATATTGACATTTTTACTTTTGTTGAAATCTACACATTTGATTTACTTGAAATTTTATCATTAAAAAATTTAAGTTAATTACATATTGTTCAAAAATTCATGGAAACACATGTGAATTAAACTTTTGAAGTTGGCAAACCCTAAACCTTAATACCCTAAACCTTAGCATCAAAACCATGAACCCTAACCATCAAAACCCTAAACCTTAATACCAAAATCTTAAACCTTAGCATCAAAACCGTGAACCCTAATTCAAAGACCCTAAACTTTAAATAGTACAAAAAAAGCCTTAAACCATTACACAAAAGTGTGAATCTTTAACCCATAGCACCAAAACCTTAAACCCTAGTTCAAAGACCTTAAACCTTAAACTATTACACAAAATGTTAATCCTTAAACCATAACACAACAACCTTAAACCCTAGTTCAAAGACTTTCAAACCTAAGTCACCAAAAAAACCTTAAACCATTGCACAAAAATGTTAAACCCTAAACCTTAAACCCTAGCACAAAAATCCTAAATGCTAGTTCAAAAACTGTAAACACCAAATCATATAAGAAAATCCTTAAACCATAGCACAACAACCCTAAACATTAATTCAAAGACCTTCAAACCTAAACCATTTTTTTAAAGCCTTAAACCATTGCACAAAAATGTTCAACCCTAAACCTTAAACCCTAGCACCAAAACTTCAAATGCTAGCATAAAGAGCTTAAACAGTAAACCATATAAGAAATTTTTTAACTTTGATTGCACAAAAATGGTAATTCCTAAACCATAACACAACAACCCTAAACCCTAACACTAAAACCTTAAACTATAACTCAAAGATCTTCAAACCTAAACCATAAAAGAAACCCTAAACCATTGCACAAAAATGTTAAGCCTAAAACCCTAAACCCTAGCACCAAAACCCTAAACACTAGATTAAAGAACTTAAACATTAAACCATATAAGAAAAGCCCTAAACCATTGCATAAAAATGTTAATCCCTAAACCATAACACAACAACCATAAACCCTAACACCAAAACCCTAAACCCTAACTCAAAGACCTTCAAACCTAAACCATAAACATAACCATAAACCATTGCACAAAAATGTTAAACCCTAAACCCTAAACCCTAGCATCAAAACCATAAACACTAATTCAAAGACCTTAAGCACTAAATTTTAATTCTTTGCGTCAATGGTGTGTTGTGTTATTTCTTGCATTTTGTTATTCAACATGGGAATGCATGAGTCGTTGGAAGAAAAATTGATAAGAGCAAAGTCAAAGTGAAAGCTAGGGTGGAACATTTCCTTTCTACAGCAATCAATTACTTTTACATCGAAATTTGGTTTTGTATGAAACTTGAGGATGTGCTGAAAGTTCTTCTTGTGCTCGTTCCTGAAATTTTTTTGGATCAATTTGTTTTCATTCAAGGGGATGTGAATAATGTTCCAAAACATTCCAAATGAAATTTCACCTAGGTCCCATTATTGCTTAAAGGATTTGAAACAAATGTATTATGTTTGCCATGGAAGGAGGATCAAACATTATTTACTAACAATGAACCAAACAATGTGTTTTGGAATCCAAAGTGTAGTGTTTTTTTTTTGAATCATTTAAGGGACATATGTTGTCAAAGAACAAGGTGTAATGATTGGACCTCACATTTCATTTATGGTTGCCCTTGGTTGAATTGCCACTGGCGAAGACAGTTTGAGTTCATTATGACTATATGGTCAAATATTTTAAGCCTCATTTGAGTTCCTCTTTGAATAATTATTATTGGTTCCTCTAGTATATGGATAATGATATGGTGTTGTTCATAATAACTAGCCACCCTTAGGTCTACAATCTAAATCATTTCTTTATGCAAGTGATTTTTTTGTTAATATTTTTTCTATATTGGTATATGTTTTCAGGTGCCCTTATTTTTTAGTATTGACTTTTGTTTATAAAATTGGTTTGGACCATTGTTTGTAGACTTCATGACATTGTTTATAATTTTGAAAGGGAGAAAACTATGTTGGCCATTCAATTTTTTATTTCAAGATGGTGCCAATGTTGTTACATATTTGACCATGGACAATCACAAATCTTTTAACACTACGAGGATTTGACATTATCTTTCAATTTATCCTTGAAATTTAATTAGTTTAAGGTTTTTAAGAAGAACAATTTTATAAATAGTGGATTTTTTGTTTCAAAACTCTTCAAGAAATCAATATAATAATCGTTTTGACAACCTAGTGGCCACCAAATTTAATTTGTATCTAAAAAATTTAGTAAAGTTTGTTTTGCCTATTAAAATTTTGGAATTTTTTGTCCCTTTAACATGTTATGTAATTTGGATTTCTAATTGTTGCAACTACTTTTCCTCTTGTTATAGGTATGGTTAATATGACATATGTGAATTGAATTTTATTAGATCATCCTCCAATTTATTTTTTTGCTTTCTTTAAGAACTTGCATGATTTCCTCAAAGTTTAATTTGTAGACACTACATGTAAATTACATATTTTAAAGAGCTTTCCTTGTGGTCCTAGTGGCCACCAAGTCATTTATACTTGAAAGATTCTAAACTTTTAACATTGTAAATTTTTTGTTTGCATTTTTGAACTTTTGTAAAGTTTTAAATCAATTAAATGTGTTCTATGGCCTGTTGGTGGAAGAGAAGGCCTATGGCCCATTGGTGGAGGAAAAGGCCTATAATAGGGGTTCACACAAAAAATTTCTAATTTAGTTTTTGCTTGGTTACATAGATTTTAGAAAACATTCAAAAGTGTAAAGTTGACAATACAAAATGGAAAGAACATTGAAATCATGACAACATGAAAGAAGCAAAAACCTTATAAAATTTGCAACTCCCCAATAAGATTATTATTCTTTTAATACGAATATGAAAGTTGCAAAATTTCACATTCAACAAGATTTTCCACCTCACAATGGATGTTCAAAGAAATCTCAAAAAGTTTCATATTTGCATATTCGACATCTTTAGAAAAAAATGTTAGGTGTGTTAGTTTAGTTGTTTGATTAAGTCTTAGTTAGTTAGGGATGAATTGGGTTAGTTTAGTTGTTTGGATTTTTATTTTGAATAGTTCAAATGTGAACAAGGTTTTAAATATTCTATGAAACTAATATAATTCCAATTTGTGTGATCTCAAATCATTTTTGGTGATTTAAGATTCTAACACATTCTAGTGTTGTATGCAAGTTTTATGTGTTTTTGTGCACGATGTTATTTTAGGTATTTTCATGTTATGTTTTCTATGTGTGATGACAACAATAGTTGTAAATGTTGACATAAGAAATGCAACCAATTTGATAGCAAATTCCCTCAAGTGAAAACAAACAATTCTTACTATTTTACAAGAAACACAACTATCCATTATTTCAAAACTTTTCATCTGAAATACCATTCAATGGATACTATGTTTGAACATTTTGGCATAGCGGCCATTAGGGGTTGATGATTAATGATGCACATTGGACTACTATTTCCATTCATCACAATATTCACTTTTTCTTATAAAGTGCAAGTAGGAAAAACAATAGATTTGACTAATGATCTAAATACAAAATGTAGACAAAAATGAAAACAAACTCTAACACTTTAGAATTAATATCTTCTAGGTACCTGATTTGTGGTTGATAGAGAAGTTACCTTGTTCATATATAAGGTCATTAGAATACTATTCGGCTTAGACAATAAAAGTTCCTAACAAAATGCATTTTCAATATGAGCTTGAGGTGTTAAAATTTTGTTTGAGATCTCAATTAAGGATGGGGACCATGTGGACTCCTAGTATTTTTGGATAGCACTCAACGCATTTTCCTTTTTTATAAAAAAGTTGTTTAATCAATTCATTATCAAAAAAATTATTTTGATTTCATTTTTTGGCAAAATTTCACTGAGAGAAAAAAGGGGTTGGTCATGATTTTATATAGGAACCAAATGGATTTCGTAGGTACAAATGATTGGAAAGTGGTTCACCTTAAGAAACATCAAAGGTGTCAATTCTAGGAACTAAAACATAATTGGACTCAAAAAGTTCTAATGCCATCCTTCAAGCATCAAGGATCCAATAAATCGACTTCACAAGCATTGAAATCCTTTTGAAAGCATGGTAAAGTAGATAGAAAAAATAGTTATCCCCAAAGTAGTCAAAAAATTGTCTAGTTTTTGACAAAAGTAGAAGAACAAAAATTTAAAATATTTTTAAATAACATAACAAAAGCATGGTCCTTTTCTTTGAGTTTATAATGAGGTGATTACAAAATTTGAAAAACTTTAAATAGATAACAAGTATGTTTGAAAATGACTTGTCAAATTGAGTTTCAAACCTACTTTTTCATTAGAAATTTGATTTATTTTACTATGATATTCACATGTTGAAAACTTACAAATACATTTAAGAACTACATTGTGTTGAAAATGGATAATATTCAATAATTCATCTACTTTCACCTACTTGTACAAGTTTAGATAACCAAAAAAAGTAGGAAAAGTAACAATTATTTTTTAAAAATCTACCTGAGTGTATATTAAATATTTGATTAATCAATATCATTTTGATAAAATTAAAAATTATCCTCATGTTGATCATTAAGTAAAAAAAATTCTATTTTTAATACATTAAAATTTATTTATGGCTATTTGTTTTTTTTGTGACAAGGATCAAAAATTGTTTACTTTACCATGCTTTCACTAACAACTTGTTGCAAAGTAGACAAATCAAGGTTCAATGTATGTTACAAGAAAGTATATTCATCGAAGGTTCAAAATGTATCTTGCAAGTACATAAATGAATTGAAATTTGCATTACAATTTTAGAGTCATAGAAATTACAATTTAAGCTTTTTCTACATGGAAACTATTAACAAACCTATAATCTCATGTTAGCCATCAAGTTGTGCTATTACCATAACTAATTATCATTTGATTAAACATGAATATCTATGTGAGTAAAATGCACTCCTTCTATGAATTACATTAATTCAAACAACACCATGATGATATTGGATATCTTTCACATATCAACCTTAAAACCACATAGAGAGGCTCTTTAGAGAGTATGATCTTGTTTGGACCACAAATGTTCTTGACAATTGCATGCCCTAATATTTGAACTTCTAACTTCTAATTACATTCCACTTCACCAAACCCATGCTCAAAATACAATAGAGATGTCACAAAAGTACACCACCTCTAAAAACTCCAGGCCAACATTCAGTCCATATCCTAGTTCCTACTTGACATGAAAAGAGACCTTAGACACATGGAGCAAGATAACAATAAATTGGTACAAGCTACACTGTGGAATGAGAGCTTGCACACACACACAACCACCTCACTAGACATGTCACAAAATAGACCACCTCCATAACCCTAGTTCTTACTTTGACATGAATGGAGACTTGAAGCATCCTTTAGGTGCAACTTGCATCGAAAATAGCCTTCAAAATGTCCACATGGGGGGCACACTATCACCTAATGAAGGACTGAAAGCTCACCAGACAATACTTACATCACATAGAGAGACACAACAACCAAGTAAGCAACATCCAAGCCATAATTTTTACTTGTGCAATTTTTAAACACTTATAGCAATAAGGGGTCATTTTTTCATATTATGATATTTTATTTTCACCCTAGTCACAACTCATAACCTAAAAATTATCAAACTTTTTAGTCATGTATTGCCCATTTTTTGGGCAAGCATAGAATTGTGAAATTATAAATTGGAGGTTGCTTTCAAGATGTTATGCATCATACTTGTTCTACAAGGCAAAAAATTTAACTATAATTTCTCACTTACCACCATTTACAAATGTTTTATGAGGTAAAAAGAAAGGTATTTAGTGTTTTTTCTCACTAGCTATCTCTCTTTCTCCCATGAACCCTAAACCTAAAAAGGTCGAACCCTGGGGCATACATGATACCATAATTGAAGTGTTGGCTAATTTTGGGTCAAGGGTCATGTCTAGTTTGGGGGTTTTTGGAGCTAGGCTTTACAACCAAAAATTATTGAAGGAAGAACCAAAACCAGGCAATGACCTTGGGTGAACCAACATCCATATTGGTACCATGGTGAAAATCTTAGAACACATTTAAATTATTCTAAGTATTACAAACAACCCATTCTTTTAAATACATTATGACCTAAGGTTTTGGCTTTGCCCTCTTCATTCTTTTTATATTTTGTGGAACAAATGAATTAAATTAATATTTTTTGGTTTTTTATGAAATAATAAAATATTTTATTAAGATTCAAAATATGTATTTTAAAAATCCCATAATTCAATTATAAACACCTTATTTGTATTTAAGTAAATTATAAATTATATTCATTTCAATAAGGTGAATTTTATATTTTTTTTGCATATCATTTAAAACATTGAAAGAAAAAAAAATGATTTAGTTTTTGATAAATACACCAATGCTTACAAATTGGCTACAAATTGAAATGGACAAAACTTAAAAAATCAGACAAGTTGATCACAACGATTTTAATTTTCTTATTTTTTATGTATTAAAAAAATGTTCAAATTTTGACTCTTGATTTCAAATTTTACATTATTCAAACATTTAGTATTTTGGTTCAATCAATTGCATGTTAATTATAAATCAAATGTCTTTCAATGCATTATCATTATGTATCACATCAAAGTTTTGAAAACTGTGATATTTTTTTGTGCATGTTGTTATTTAAAAATGCATGATTCACACTCAAATGCATTTGTGTTTCACCTTTTCATTTAACAATCACACTTTTAGGTTTAATGATCTATTAAATAATGCATTACTTATGTTTTGAAAAATGAATATTAATTGAAGTTCTTGACTCACACATTATGATTGCAAATTGTTTGAAATTTCCTAAATTTCAACATTATTTTTCGTATGAGAAGAACAACATATCTTGGTATGTTTTAAACCATTAAACCATGCTATATCCATCATAATTTATTAATTAAATTAAATATGAAAACATAAAAAAATTCTAACTTGAGATTTTTTGTAATATTTTAGTACACACATTTTAATCAAAATTGGAAACATATTCAAGTCAACATTGAAAATGAAATATTCATCAAAACAATTTATCAAACTTGACATGTTTACATTATTTTTATCCATACTATGTCTATGAAATTAATTAATTTTAATAAACTCATTCCAAATATCAAATTCATTAATATTTTGTGGGAAGTGTCATTTAACAATATTTTAATATCATCTCCACACATGACTTGAGGGTGAACATTTTAATTAGTCCCTTTTAACCACTTTCTCTTTGGAATGGGTAAGCATGTTTTTCCCTTCTAACTAATTTTTCTTTTTGAATCAATAAAACATATTTCCTACTTAAACTTTGGTCTCTTTCATAATCGGTGAAGACATGATCTATCCAACATTTTCAAAAAAAATTGAGCTTTTAAATCATTATGATTATTGTTAGGTCAAGGTCTGGAAAGAACATTGCAAGATGAGATGTTTACATAACAAATGTTGCCAAATTTAAACATCCTTTAGTGAAAATTCAAATCGATATGACATTTGCATGGGGATGACCTTCATTTGGTTAATAACAAAAACACTTTTACAACAACGTCAATGATAACAAAAAAAAATGATGTTGAAAGACATCAAGGGCAAAAGCGCATAGGAAACATTACCAGCAGCACTAGGGTCAAAAATGTTTTATATTTTTTCAAACTAAGGTCATTGGGAAGCATGGTAGGAAGGACAATTGGGAATTTTAGAAAGGCCCAAAAACAATTGTTTTTACACAATAAGGAGTGACCAAAACAAACATCGTGGGTGCTTAAAATCTTTAATGTTTCAATAGGCGAAAAATCAATTTCATATGCTAAAATTAAAGGAAGTGGAAATGATTTCATCACCGATTTGCACAATCTTAAAATAGCAATGTTTGGTAACTAACTATCTTTTAGATAATTTATTTAAGTAACCTTGAGATATATTAATATTTTGACCTTAAATCAATTCATTGTCACTCACAGTGCAAAGTGCAAAGCACCACAACACCAAGTTTTTCTCAATAAGGGGAACCCTATATTATTTTTGCACATCATTTGAAAAAACTGGAAGGATCCTCCCTTGGGTTATGGCACGACTGGCTGCAATTATAATCTTCTGTGCATCACTGAAGTATCACTAGTCACTGCCATTATGACCCCAGTGACTTCATCAGCTCCAGACAGCAGTGTATATGTGTGCTTAATTATCTTGGCAAGAAGTTGGGCATCAATCTTGCTTTTCTGTTGTATTTGTGGAAGCAAGAGGAAGATTCAGTCACAATGTTGACTTGCACTCAAGAAACATAGCTAATGAAGCAAGTCAACTCTCACTCAGCAATAGGATTGCCCTACACAAACAGCAACAGAGAATTCTGGAGACAGGCAGGTGCTAGAGTTCTCTTGCCTGATGAATGCAGACCACATATCTATGATTGCATAAGTAAGGCAGAATCTATAGATGAAAACTCCACAGCAATAGTTTCAGGGTAACACAATGACAGGGTCATAACTCATATCTCCCTTTCAGAGTGTTGGATCTTCAACTTTGCCATGTCAAGCTCCATGACTCCTGACTCACTTCATAAGCTCCCAATGATGGGTGTTTAGATAATCATCTAAACCTCCACCCAAAATTTTGTGCAAACTATTATACAAACATCTGCATCCTGAGTAGTCTCGATCACATTTCCAAAAGCAAAGGGGAAGACTCAGTCATGATGTTGGCTAGCACACAAGACATAGCTAATTAAAAAGTCATTAGTATCCACATCCAAGCTACTGCAACAAGCTTGTCCCTGTACAAGCAAGCATCTGGGCCTATGGGCATAGAGAGGTCAAATAGAGGGTCCTGGTTGGTTCCTCCTCTGCCCTAAACATATGCTTTAAGCACACTGCTGGTGCTTACTTGGACATGGAACATCCATTGAAGTCACTAGAAAACATATTCACATGATTGCAGAAAGAACTCCACAGCAGCACTATGCATGTAAAATGATGATGAGTCTCATCATAAACATAGGGGAGTCGCTGAGAAAGTCTAAGACCATCACCTTCATCATGAGCAGGGATAAGCTGTCATCACTCCCCACACTGACTTCATCAGCTCCAGATGATGCAGGCAGAATTCAGGTGTAAAAGTTAAAGATCAACTGCCCCAAAATCAATCACAGTATGGCAAAAACAAGCTAATAACTTGATCAGCATCTGGGTATAATTACTTCTGCTAGATAAGAACCCACATAATAGATCATACCCAGAACAAAAAGGAAGCCACTTTTGAGTCCTTTGATCTACCATTGGACTAAAGAATATCCTGCAAGTACTTTCTTGGCCAAAGAATCCTACAAGCTACCAAACACAGAAAAAATACCTTTGTTGACCTCAAGACCTTGCTAAATGTACTAAAAGAAACTGTCCCAGCAGAAGAGTTCAAGGGACCTTGGGGCAACATGTCATAAAGCTGTTGTGGAGTAAAATGGTGAAGCACACAAAGATCATGATGTCATTTCTGAACAGTGGGGTTTACAATGGACGTGATTTTGGTGGAGCACACAGCTTTTCTTTTACTCTGATAATGGAACCAAAACAGAGAGCTCATCTAGTAGATTCCAGGAAAAATTCGCCAAGGTACAGCCTTGCAGTACTCCTGCCATACCTCCCTGTACTTTTCACGACACCTTGCTTCATCTCTTCTTTCTCGCCAGATTAAAAGAGTGAAGAGATATGCTGGGTAGAAATAGGGCACTGGTGAACTGTTCCCAAACATCAGATTGGAAGCTCATTAGTATCCACCTGCATATGACTTCGTAGCTGAAAAGTGCACAAAATCTCCAACCAACTGTAGTTTCTCAATCTTTCCTGAATACTAATGATTTTCACATGTGAACAGATCCAGATTTAGAGACATATACTGAAACTTGCCTGGAGGATGACCAAAAAACCATCGGTCAAATATAGTCAAGCATTCTGGCATGGACAAAGTAGTATACCTCATGCCACATGGAAGACTAAATGAAAAGGCCACCAGTATGTCTCCAAGATAATTGCAATGTCTTGCAACACCCCTGCATAATGTCAACAAGTATGTGAGCATTTTTGTATGTGAACACAGGTAACCTCATAGAGTGCTATTCATTGATAGCAACCATCCTTCTTGTTTCCTCTCTGCCACAGGGAAAGATGTTGCTTCCAAAAGTAGCAATAGCTTCCAGGCAGTGAGTTGTCAAGTTGCCATGGGAGTTGCAATGTGATACTCGAACAACAAGGAGCTAATGAGCAGATCTATATGAACAAGAGAAACCTACCAGTAGCCTGAAGCCAGCAGTCGGCCTCCAATAACTTTAGCAGTTTGACCCCATATCACAACCTTGGAGTCTTGTTTAAACTTATGTTTCTGCTTGTTTGCTCCTCTGAAGATTGCAAACCTGTTCCAACACAATCCTCAGTGATAGCATCTAAATGCATTTGCACTGACTTGCTCATCTTTTATGATCCTCAGATTTATTACTTCACTAGCCAGTGGGGACTTCTCTTGCATACATGCAAACACTGAATGTCATCTTCACTTTGGGTTGTAAACAGTCCCTTGAGAGATGCTCTTCAGAAAGTCATAAACTGTCAAACACTTGTCCTACTTCCATTGGATTGCACTGAATTCTTATCATTCCCAACTGTGGCACATCCATACTGAAATTTCAATTAGAAACCTAGACCTTAAGTGATCTGTTGGATTTAAGCTAAACTAACAGGTGATCTGCTTGGTCTTCAAAGAACTTGGTAGAAGAACACAAAAGAATTGAGACATGAATCAAGTAGTGCCTGTGATAAACCCCCAGCTGCTCTTCATTCATACATACCATTCAAATATAAAAATTGCTACATAGAGCATCATCCAGGCTAAAGTGTTTTGAAACACACCCAAACAAAAATATGCAGAGATTCAAAGCAGCAGCTATCTTGCTGATCTTCACTGAGTGACTCAACAGCCACCAGCCCTGTTATAACCAAAGTCAGTGTTAAGTTTATAAAAAGCAATTGACATGTACTGCATGTAGTCTTAGATATCTACTGCTGCCTTGATCATGATTATTTTAAACAGAAATACACAGCAGAGTTTAAGGACACTTAAAATGGTGTGAAAGGCACAAAGCACATGTGCAGATGCTTAACATATAGACACACAAACACAAGAGCTACCAGCAATTCTGAACCCTGTTCCCCCCAGCATGCTTGCTGAAGTTGGAAAACCCTCAATGCAATGATGTTTAAGTAAGCACTTGCCTGGATACTAAAGGTAAAGGGGATAAACACAACATCTCCAAAGATCAGCATAAATCCAAACTTCTCTGCTATAATGTCCCACCTACAAAAAGCCATCAACCCTTTGTTATCAACAAGTCAGAGAATGTTGCACAACTCGAGGATTGGGATGCCAAAATCCTCTCAAGATGTTGTCAACCTATCTATCTGCACATAGCTCAGGGGGGGCCTGTAAATTTTCTGCGAGTTCTGAATAGAAAGCCACATGACCATCAAGAGTAGGGTCAATGCAAGACATTTGGAGCTAGGTATTTAGCACAATCTAAGGAGTAACTCAGCACATACGTTGATGTCATTGCCTCTTCATGCCAGAAGTAGTCCAGCACATATATCTGCCAAACACCCCACCTGATTTAAGTCCACCAGATCCAGAAATTTTTTAATTGAGATCTGACCAAGGTAGGACCAGCAATACCCAAAGGTACAGGGCTTACAGCAGAAAATGCTTGGTAGAGAGCCATGGATAGTGACAATGAGCCCTGATTCTGGAACTGCTTGGCTGCCACTGATAAATTAATGAGAAACCATCCCAACATGCCTGTCCGGATCCAGAAAAACCTGCTCCATTACCCCAATAGCTTATGCTTCAACCATGTGGTGATGATAGACTATTTTATCAGACCTAGATTCAACAGATTCTCTCCAACCACAAAACAATAGCAACAATAGTATGCTCCCAAGTATACTTCCCATGCCCAGATTAGAGATTGAAACTTACTTCAGGTCAAGACCTAGGAAATCCGGATTCAACTGCACTCCAAACCACCTGCATGGCTAGTTGAATGCTCAGTATTCACCCCTGGAAAACTCCAGGGGCACAAAGTTGGCAGCCAAACATAACACACAAGATCAAAAGGTTCTTCATTTCCAGAATCCAATACTCATGTGCATGGTTCACCTCTTCTTCTCTTTGAGTGACCACACTCATACTTTCATATTTTGAATCATGCAAATAGTCAAAGAATGCTTCCGAATTGAGAGCAGGTTTTTGTAATCAAGGATGACTTAGGTGAACTACCTTATGGAAAAAGCAGAGCTGAGATTTAACCTATTGTAGCATCTGTAAAACTGGGCCTGCATATGGAGACTGGAGGCAACAAATTCAAGAGACTCAATGATGCTCTTCTTAGAGACCAGAAATGAGGAGACGACTAATTTTCAGTAGGAAGAAGGCCATCATCTCTCACTCTTCAGCAAGCATACAATGAACTCCTGAAAGTAATGCAAAATACCAGTCATGGAGAATGTTGCCTGTAACATGTGATCTCAATGATGCTGTCTTGCTGTGTGAAAGATACCCCTTCAGGTAAACGAAAACTGACATCTGTTCTCCAAAGAGAAAAAAAGCAATAGAGAGATTGGTTTAGCCAAAGCTAATATGGAGTGCTGAAAAACAGTTGCAGCAATTCACATATGAGTGCTTGGGTTTTGAATACCAGTGCGAGTCCGGGAGGAACATTGCTTGAGAAAACAGAGGAATGTCATAGATATGTGAACATACCACAAGACAGAATGCAAGAGTGGTGCTGCATAGCTGACCCCCATTTTCTGCTACTACCTTTCACACCCAAATCTGCATTGTCAGCAGCAGCCTACTCACATGAAATGGCCTGCTGCAAAATTAAACTCCAAAAATATCCAATTTCCAATCCCAACCTCGCACTAAAATGGGTTCTTTCAGATCAGATGAAGGCAAAACACGGAAAGGAGTAATTTGGTCCTGAATAATTTTAGGATGGTTTCCTTTGTACATCCATGAAGCGACAGTGGCCACAACACTGACACCAACTGGTTTTTCCATGATCCCAAGTAAATCTCAAAAACCCTTGTTTCAAGAGAGAAATGGAATCCATTGAACCCTGTTAATGAGCTTCCTATCACAGCAACAAAATGAAAAGCGAGAAACAGCAAAGGTGTCAGAGACATTACCGTAGGCGGGATATACCCAGTCCTTATTCCAACACCAAGCCCGGCAATCAACACCACCAGTGAGGCCAATCCTGCAGATCATCAGATTCACCACTTGCTTCAGATCAAAGACCATGATGCCTGTCACTAGAACACCCACTACCCCAGAGACCATAAACCTTTATGGGAAATAAGGTAAAACTGCAGCAAAAGTTCCATTTGCAGTTTGGCAGTTTCCTTACCATTACATTTGTAGGTGAGCCTGCTTTTGTCCTCCAGCGCAGCTCCAGCAATGGAAGGGCCTGGAAGGACAACACCCAGAAGAGCTACCACTCCCAGATACCCTACCAATACTTCCAGCTGTTTCCAATACAAAACTCAAATTCAGGTCAAATTCTAATCTTCTCAACATTGAGCAAGAGATTACGATCGCACAAGAATATACTGGTTCAAGAGCAACGCTACAAACAATATCTAATAAGAAACCTAATGAAAATCTCTGTGCCTTTCATCTGGTGCAAGAAAAGTGCATCTGTTCGATACTACTGCCATTGCATTGCAGCTCGCCTGAGTTGTTCTAATGGGTACCGACAATGCTTTGTTTGCAATAGAAGGAACCGAGTTTTTTTGCGTACTCTCCATTTACCATAGAGATTGAGGGCGGTGCCAAAAGGGGACAAGCCTCCACTGACGATCGAAGCTTGGCTGTCCACTCCTCCATGACTCCACGCACAGTTTGCAACAACAGCTGTAGTTTACAATACCCTAGGAGCACCCGCTCGGCAGCAGCAGGGGGGCGCTTATTTCAGTAACGTCCCTGCTCCGTAAAGCCACGCTGGTTCAGGGTTTAGGGTTTAGGCACTAGCCGACCGAAGGCTTTACCCGACAGTGAAGCAACCAAGGCGAAACAGGAGGGGCGCATTGCGAAAAACGAAATGCCTTCCCTGCACCTAGAGGAAAAAATATGCTTTCTAAAAAGGTTATCTCCAGATACACTGCAAAATTTCTGGCAGGTCATTACGGTTTTAGGGTGGCACTGTCAAGTGACACAAGGAGCATAATATAACACGCTCTTGATCACTGCACCCTAATCCCCAATATGCATTTTTCCATTGGAGGCACTTCTGGAGGCTTTTCAGTTATTCGAGAGATTTGTTGAGCATGTGCAATCGGTTTTGACTTGAGAATAGGCCAACCCGGCGCAGGTTTCTCGGTTTGGGTCGCGACGTACTTGGAAGTTTTGCACTGCGCTTAAGATCTCTGGGTTCGATCGAAACCCCATATATATATTAGTTCTGGCAAGCATTGTAGTTGGGTAGAAGTAGCTATGCAGATATTGGAATCCACAAGGGTTTGGACTCAACCAGCAGGAGGCAGCTGGAGTTGTAGTTCATAAAAAAGAAAAGAGAGAAACAAGGGATAATCGAGATGGAGAAGGAGCTCAAAGCGTCTGGGGTTGGTGGTAAAAGGGTTACTGTAGGGAAGGGTCTTGGCAATAGAAGATTGTCAGCGGGGATGGTGTCTGAATCTGATCGGATCACCATCGCAGCAAGATTGGAGCAATTCAGAGCTTCCGACAGCAATGGTTCTCTCGCCTCTTCCTTCAACCCTTCTTTGTGCAAAACCAAGAAGTCTTGGCACTCATGGAGCACTTTGAGTTTTTTTTTTGGGTGTGTTGTTTTTCGTCTGTTTTTGCCTTCTTCTCGTTTTTCCATCTCATGTGCAGCAGTCACAAAAAGAGCTTCGTCGGTTGATCCCATCCTCTATTGGCACTGTCTGCTACCAATTTCATTGGATTTGCTCATGTTTCAGGAAGACGTAATTTTCTTGCTTTCAGTCCCCAGAACACACCACTCATATTGTTCACAATTCTTCAGTAGAAACATGGGAATCCATGCTACTGGATTAATGCCACTGGCTTGATTCGTCTTCTTCCACTATTTTTGTGATCAATTCTGCAATTGAGATATCATTTTCTGTCAGCTGAGAGAAGGGATCATTTGTGGGTTCTACTTTGGTGGATCAAAGTTCTTGTGGGTAGGTAAAGCCTAAGGCCTAAACCCTAAACCCAATATGGAAATTGTTAATGTGCAGTGGTGGTGTGTGGCATCTGCAGAGATGAGTTTTGAAACAGACTTAAGCAATGATGACAGAGCCATGGTGCATGACCTCTGCAAGAAAATGGGGCTGAAATCAAAGAGTCACGGGTCAGTGACCTCCAACTACACAAACCATTTCTTGAGACTGCATGTAAATCACTTTCAGGCCACAATTGTAGCTTTGTTCCAAGTGCATGACTCTAGCAAGCTAGATTGTTGGCCTCACTGTATCAGTCCCTCTTTTTTTTAACCCCCCATTCCTTCTAGCAAACTGTGAGTATTTGTTGACAGAGTGTAAATGGGTTGTTCTGATTATGGGTTTCCAGTAAAGGAAATCAGCGATATATTACAGTTTCTAAGGTGGTGAAGCAACACTCGAAAGATGAATCCTCTCTGACAACACTTTCCTTCTCAACAGCAACACAGGAAGTTCTGATCGAACATTTCACACACTTCCCGCCCACTGACGAGGAAGTGGTGTCAAAGGGAACTGTGTCTGGTGGTGCTAGTATACAAAGAATTTCAACACCAGGTACAGCTCCAGGAGGGAAGGGCAATGTACAAAATGGTGGTGGGCCCAAAACTTCTTCCACTGGAGTTTCAGATAATGGCACAATGCAAGCTGCAATTTTAGCTGCACAGCTTCAAAAGATGCCAGGATTACAACAGGTTTGAGTTGTCTAAACTTTTGGCAGGATGCAAGGTCAATTATGTGTAAAGTATGAGTCAGTTTCAATGGCAAAAGGCCACTTTTCTCCTTACAATATTACAGGAGTGTTCTGCCTCAGTCAGGCTTTTTAGTGGGCAATGAGCAGTGGAAGGAATGGATGTTTGAGGCTTTGCAGTTGTGTGTAGGAAGTTGCTCACTATTCTTCAATACATGTCACTTCTGATTTACTATTTCATGATCTTCATACTTGCATCTTTAACCAACTCGTACTAGGTTATTAGTCAGGAGCCCTTTCTTTTAACCATGCAGTCTGTCATGAATTTTGATCTCTTTCTGGAAATTGCCAGATGGCAGATCAGAGGGCAAAACTACCCATTGCTGCTTACAAGGATGTGATCACAGCAGCTGTGGACAAGAACCAGGTAGAAAAGTTGTCAGGATTCAGTGTTCTGGCAATAGCTCCAGATGCAGATCACAGTTTGTTGTCACTGAAATTTGACATTGTTGATTATTGGCTCTCTAGCATCTAGGTCTAGTTGGGATTTGTAGAAGCAAATATCTTTTGATTTCAGTTTTGAGAGGAAAGGATCTAGTAACCTCAGAGGACACAAAGTACTAAACAATCAGCAGTTGTTCCTATGCGTTTTCCTTTGATTCAGCTATCAGCTTGTCGTTTGGTACTGCATTGTTGTTGATGCTTACCTGCAGTAGACTAGTGGTTGCTTGGTGTTATACAGGTTGCCAGCCACTGAGCTCTCATCATGAATTAGGAGGCTAAAATGTCTCTCTTATTTGTTGAATTGCAATGCAGGTGCTGATTATTGCTGGTGAAACAGGCTGTGGCAAGACTACACAGGTCTCTCCCTTGTTCCTGCTAGACTCTAGAAGATTAATACAGCACAGAGTCAATTGCAGCAATGAAGGCCTGTGAGATCCTGCAAATGAGAAAAAATTCATCAGATCAGACCGCAGAATCAAAAAGTTTGGGAACTTGCAATTGGTAATGCCTTCTAGCAGACTAAAGATACAGCAGGAGATACCTTGGATTGCAACTACACTTACAAGCCCTTACAATCTGACTGCACTTGTGTGTGATATGTTTTCAGGTTCCACAATACATTCTTGACCACATGTGGAATACAGGGAAGCCATGCAAAATTATCTGCACTCAGCCTCGTCGGCTTTCAGCCACTTCAGGTTCTGTTCAATTGCACTGTTTCAGCCACCCCCTACAACTACCACAGAAGGGAGGTGCTCATGCATTCAATTTGACTTTTCTGCTCATAGGGGCAGCCTTCAGCCATAAGGCAACAGCACCCATTGTCTGTCATCCTGTTGTAGACTCACATTGCAAGACAGTGTCTTGCCTTAAGACATAATTATTACTGGGAAACCTCCATACCTGATAACAGAAGGGAGATACATTATTTGATTTCCAACCCTTAAATGTGGCAACCACTGAAACTTTTGCTGCAGTTTGTTCTGTCTTAATGGAATGCTGTAGAGCATCAAATGGGATATTCTGACTTGCAGTTGTGTGACTTGCTCTACTTTCTTAATAATGAACCTTGGATGAAGGCACAGTTTGTAGTGCATAGTTGTTATTGCTTGAATAGAGAAGCCTGATCCATGAGATATCTCATTGTTTAGAGGTGCTTGGGTGCTGTTTTGTAGTGGCTGAGCGTGTTGCTGCAGAACGTGGAGAGCAAGTTGGTAAGACTGTAGGCTATCAGGTGGGTATCAACTTCGAAAAAAAAATTCAACGCATGTACTTCTCTCTTGATGTTCATGAGTTGATGACCCAGTTGTGCTTATGCCATCCCTCCATGGGTACATGTCTGGAAGGGATTTTACACTTTTTGGATACTCAGTGCAGTTGTCCATAGATTCTGGAAGAGATTTGTCTGTGCATGCAAATTTGTTGGACAGGCAATCCTTGGCCAAGCAAGTTACCTGAGAACTACCCTTAATTCCGATAGATGTCAGTCACCTTGGTGAGGATCTGTCAAGAAACAGTACCTCTGCATGTGGGGTTACCTTTTCTTAGTTTTGAAAGGTGTTAAGCCATTCTTCTGCTGAAGACAAGTGAGGACTGATCATCTAGGGTGAATGTGCTGGCAATTCCCAACAGCTTTCAGTGATGCTGTGTGTTATCCATGAAAGGCATGCTTTTGCTTTGTTTGAGATGCAGCATAAAACTCTATAGAATAATTCTTCTCTCAACCATGCTTATGTTGAAATGCAATCACTTATAATATCATAAGCTCTCTCAACATTTTCTTGTAATTGTTATTTTTTCTTACAGAGTTTATTTATGGTAGAGTTTATCTTACCTTGCAAACATTGATTTGGAGCAGATAAGACTAGAGTCCAAAGGAGACAAGCATTCCTCTTTGATGTTTTGCACAAATGGAGTACTGTTACGCAAGCTTGTTGGATCTGGAGGCCGCTCTTTGGTGCTGGATCATGGGACTGCCCCAAATGGAAACATCATAGAGGAGTCAACAACAATACAAGCTACCCATATTATTGTGGTAAGATTATGGGCATTTCGTTGCTTCCATCTATTCCTTCCTCCCTTGTTCTATCCCTGTTGATTTTTGCATGGATGCTGAAATGATACGTTCTTGGTAAACCTCATAATTTGCTTAACATCTCATGTGCACATGGACGGTTATCCTTGCTTGTTTTTGTGTTATGCTTCTTACCATGTGGTATGTTGGTTGTGATTGTTTACAGGATGAGATCCATGAGCGTGATCGGAATGCAGACTTTCTGTTAGTGGTCTTGAGGTGAGCATGAGCATTGTGTTGAGGATTGTCATGTATACTGCTTCACTGTCCTGCTGCAGGTTTTAATACTCATGACTATCAAGAGCATCTGAGTTATGGATCGCAGAGTGGAGATTCAGGTGTTCTGTTTGCTCATCATTCAGTGGAGAGCAACAAGAAGACCTCTGGACTGCAAGACCCAGATTTCTAGCTTCTTTAGCTTCTCACCAGATTGTGTTTCTCTTTTGCAGGGATCTTCTTCCTTTCAGACCAGACTTACATGTGGTTGGTTGCCCTCTCTTTTCATAGCAGTAGCTGTGGTAAAATATTCAAGTTTTATTGTCTGTTTTTACACTCATTTTTGTGTTGAAGTTACTCAAGAATTTAGATATCATGGTCTCTCCATATAATCAGCCTTTTTTATCTAAATTAGGATGTGGGCATGATGATCAGATCCTGATGAGTGCTACACTTGATTCAGCACTTTTCTCCCATTACTTCAATGACTGTCCTGTTATCCAAGTTCCAGGTTTCACCTACCCTGTAAGGGATTTCTCACTGCAATCTGAAGATGGGTCATGGAGTCAGATTGTGTTCATGTTGCTTTCTTTGTCCAAAATTTACCTACACATTTTTGGATTTCATGGGCATGATCACAACCATCTTGTCCTTCTTTTTCGTCCAGTGTTGGTTATCTTACTCTTAGATTATCTGGTTGTGCTCCTGCAGCCCCCGCACTCTGTCTACTAGATGTTGATTATTTTCTTCTCCTTGTTTTTCTGTCTGTAGGTCCAGTCATTCTATCTGGAAGATGTGCTGTCTCTGGTGGAGGAAACACAGCCCAGCAGCATTGGAGCTGAGAGTCTAGGAAGAGGCATGCCACTGAGCAATGAATATGCCGAGGCAATGGATGAGGCACTTACACAAGCATGGTTAGAAGATGACTTTGAAACTCTCATTGATATAGTAAAAGAGTTTCCTAGTCTGCACCTGTGCAATTACCAGCACTCATTAACTGGAGCAACGCCACTTATGGTTGCTGCTGGTAAGGGTCGGGTAGATGATGTTTCTTATCTGCTCTCCCTTGGAGCAGATACTTCTATTGAAGCAAGGAATGGAGACACTGCTCTTGATTGGGCACAAAACAATGGGCATGCAAATGTTGTGGTGGCTATTGAAACACACAGGTTGCAAGAGCAGTCACAGGTGGCAGCAGCAGAGGCCGTGTTGCTACAGAAGTATCTCTACTCAGTTGATCAGGTATGAGGTGGACCAAAGGCTTAAACCCTAAACATTTCTGCAAACTATGTTCAAACACTGTGAAGCTCTATCAATTTGGTTCCTCAGAAGTGGTGTGATGTGGGAACCATATTTAAACACAATCTGGGGTCTGCATTCCATGGATTCTGACTTGTAGACAGTGTCTTCTTCATGCATCACCTATCTGGCAGCAAATCATAGACGGTCTTTCTGCTTCTTTCTTGTGACAGGTTGGAGTAGACGTGGAGTTGATTGAACGCTTGCTCTATAAAATCTGCAGCTCTTCCGAAGGTTTTGAATCAGCTTCAACTGGGGCAGTGTTAGTATTTCTACCTGGGTGGGAAGATATTACCAGGGCACGTGACTGCCTAGATGCGTCACCCCTCTTTGGCAATCCTTCCAAGTTCTTGTTATTGCCTCTGCATTCGATGGTGCCATTAAGTGAACAGAGGAAAGTGTTTCAGCGACCACCGAAAGGTGTTCGAAAGATTGTTCTGGCCACCAATATTGCAGAGACTGCAATGACCATAGATGATGTGGTTTTTGTCATTGACAGTGGTCGAGTGAAAGAGAAGAGCTATGACCCTTACAGTAATGTCTCCACTTTGCAGGTATGATTTTCAGATGTGTGACCTTGCAAAGTTGAGTACAATTTTCTAGATGGGATTTCAAAGCCATTGTTTTCAGTGGCCTTTCTATTAGATTTAGGGAGGTTGATTTGCTTATAGACATGGGATTCGGGTCTTCTTGTTAGTATTTAAAAAATTTGTGATGTTACATGTTAAAAAGTGAGAAAAGCAGCAATTTCATGAAAGAGTTAGGACTAATGCTGTACTGTCTTGCTCCGTATATGTACAGACTGCTTGGGTTTCCAAAGCCAGTGCAAAGCAACGTGAGGGACGAGCAGGCAGATGCCAGCCTGGTGTTTGCTACCACCTGTTTTCTAAAGTTCGACTGGAGTCTTTGTCTGATTTCTCTACTCCTGAAATTAAACGAACACCCCTTGAAGAACTCTGCCTACAGGTATTTTGGGTTCACCTTGGACTGCCTGTTCCTTCCAGCTAGTGAAGTAATATTCCCTACAGTTCTCTACAACTATGAAATATGGACCCAGATTGAGAAGATGTCCTTTGATTTTGACAGTGATAAACTGGACACTACTGGTAGGTACAGGAGGGGGAATGTAAAGCTCTTGATACTTGATCTGTGGTTTAGCTTGCAATGCTTCTCCCTGTAATGAATACCGTTTCCTTCTCTCAGGTGAAACTGCTGGAACCACATGGCCGCATTGTGGAGTTCATCAGGAAGGCAATTGATCCTCCCCTAGATCTAGCAGTGCAAAATGCAGTGATGTTGTTACAAGACCTTGGGGCACTCACTCCTGATGAAAGGCTTACAGAACTTGGAAGGCAGTTGGGCTCCCTGCCAGTCCACCCTTCAACAAGCAAAATGCTTCTTGTGGCCATTCTGCTGAATTGCCTTGACCCAGCTCTTACAGTTGCTTGTGCAGCTGGCTATCGAGAACCTTTTGTACTACCCATGGCCCCTGACCAAAAAAAGCGAGCAAGTGCAGCTAGGCAAGAGCTTGCTGAAATATATGGTGGCTACAGTGACCATTTAGCAGTTGTTGCAGCTTTTGATCGTTGGGAAGCTGCAAAGACTAATTCACAAGAAAAGCAATTCTGCTCACAGTACTTTATTTCAGGTAAACATGCTTACTTTTGGGACATATTACCCAACTGCCTGAAGAGTTCTAGACTGGATATCTGATTGAAATGGATCCATCATGCATGGGTTTTGTCAGAAGATGAGGTTGGCATAAGGTTTCCTTCACTCACATGCTGAAGAGAAACAAGAGGAATATAGCTGACTCTTTGATTCAGAATTCAAAGAGGTGCCCTCTGTCGCTGAAATGGCTGTGTTGGATTGTCAGTCAAGATACCATGTTGTGAAGGTTCTGAATCTCTTCCCCATATTTCAGACGGGACAATGATAATGCTCGCTGGAATGCGACAACAGCTGCAGGGGGAGCTTGCACAGAAAGGTTTCGTCCCATTTGGGAGGCACTCCTGTAGCTTGAACGCTCGGGATCCTGGCATTGTCAGGGCAGTCTTGGCTGCAGGAATGTACCCCATGGTTGGGACACTGTTGCCAGGTGGGAAACCAGTGGTGAAGACTATGACAGGTCAGAAGGTTCGAATTCATCTTCAGTCAGCAAATTTTCGACTAACTCAATCTTGTGCTCCTGATGGGGGTATGAATGGAGATTTGATGAAGCCATTGCTCGTGTTTGATGAGATCACCCGAGGTGAAGCGCAGGTTAGACCCATGCATTTTATCATTTGTTTGAAAAGGAGGAAACTGATCAGTGCCTCCTTGGATTGTCTGTGATGAATGTTTTGACATGTTTTTAACCAGTATTGAACTTGTATGCCATCTCAGGTTTACATTCGCAACAGCACATTGGTGAAACCACATGCATTGATCCTGATGTCATCAGAGATGGTGGTAATCCCTCCAGGGTTGGAGCCAGAGAATGTGCCAGCAGGCCCTGTTGGTGCACATCCAGAAGATCTGATTGAGGATTATGACAGTGGAGGTGAAGAGAAGGTAACTGATGATATTATACTGATCAAAGGGTTACTCTTGCTTTATACCAGAACATCAGAAGTTTACACTCCATTCAGATGACACACTTTTTTCCTTACTCTCTTGTCATTTTGTCTGGAGGGCTGGTGACATCTCTTATTGTTGGCCATATATTATTGGAGACCCCCAAACCTTCAAACCTTCCTGAAGGTTTATTGAAGATATTTTCCAAGGTGTGCACTTTTAACTGACACAATCAGTGGACACTTGATTGGTTTATGGCAGGCAAAAGATCGACCATCTGAGAATCCACAGGTGCAGCAATTAGTTTCAGCTCCAGATAGGACAATTGCTGTCATCATAGATCGTTGGCTGCACTTCAAGGTCACTGCAGTGGAGGCTGCACAGCTCTATGTTCTGAGAGAAAGACTGGCATCTGCTTTTGCATTCAAGGTACTGTTTTCCACGTAGTTGCCTTCTTCCGAGAGAGCAATTTTAGTAGAGAATCCATGGTTGTTCAGAGGCAATTTCAGGTAGCAAGATGTTTTTAATACAAGGCACTTGTCAACAGGTGAAGCATCCACATGCAAGTCTGCCTCCCATGCTAGCGGATGCAGTTTATGCCATTGCCTGCCTGCTTTCATTCGATGGGGCACTAGGAGAAGATACGGTTCCTACTAAGGGAAAGAAAACCCAACAACTTGATCAAAGGACCTGGCATCAGGTAGGCAATACAAGTCAAGAATATACTCGATCCAATGGGGGGTGGGGAGTGCCTGGAGTTAAGGCACATTCTGGAAATGAGGGTCACACACGCTATCAACGTAGAAGTTCTCATCAATACAGATTGGGAGGTGGAAATCCACCCAATCAAGTGTCAAGTTCACAAGGTCGACCTCAGGTTGAGCAACCTCCAAAGACAGTGACTAAACGGCCTCGGGGTGGTGGGGCTGGGTAGCTTTAATCTCTTCCATATCTGAGCTTAATGCATACTGACAGCAAGCACATCTGTGCTGTATTCAAGTCAAACCTGAACTTGATGATCACATAGAACAGCTATGGACAGCAACTAACAGCATAGTTGAAGATCAATGCCTGGATATATGCTGTAAGAGTGAAAAGAGTTTGGAATTTCAGCAGGACATTTTAAACAGCTCATGCAGGCACTACACAGCAATCTGGTATCCATGTAGGATTGTATATCTTCGAAGATCCCAAAGTGACAGAATGCTTGGAGTTCTTAGTAACCCTTCACGCTCTAAGTTGCTCAAAATAGTGAAATATTTCTGGTATCCATGTAGGATTGTATATCTTCGAAGATCCCAAAGTGACAGAATGCTTGGAGTTCTTAGTAACCCTTCACGCTCTAAGTTTTTCAAGATAGTGAAATATTTCTGAACATGAATGCACTATTTTGTACAAACCTGTGGGGAGCATTTTGGACAGGGTTGAGTTCAGTTAATAGGTCAATAAGTAGGAACCATATTTTCCAACTATGAGGTCCATGCGAAGCACTATTACTATTTAGTGCCTTGAAGATTCCCAATGCTGATGGGATGCTATGTACCATTTTGAAGAGTCCTTGCTAATTGAGGATGGCTGTGCCTAGAGGTATGTGAGCAGAAAGGAATCATTTTAGAACTTTGCATTTGTTATCTTGAAATGCATTCCTACAGATTTCCCATTCTATGTAAGTTGAAAGTATCTTTGAGAGTTACTGCAAGCTTGTTGCAAGTTGAGTGAGGATACTACCAAACTATTTTGATTCGATATGTCTCTTAGGTAGATCTACTTTCTTACATTGTATTCTAGATTGCAATCTATAGAACAAATGTATCCGTTCTGCAAGTACCATAAATTGGACCGCCATCCATTGAAGCCTGCTATGTCTCTGTCGTGGATGAACTCTAACTGAGTCAATGTTTAGGTTCATTTTGGTACCCTATCCTGGAACCTGTAAAAGAATGGTCCTGTAGGTTGGTAGGATAATAGGTAGCTACTATGCAAGTAGATGCATGTAGATGGTTAGTACATAGGTAAGGCTAGTGAGTTGTTGGTTGGAAGGTAGTATGAAGGCAGTAAAATGGCATTTTTTTCATTAATAAAAAAGAGCCATTATTGTTTTTTCATTATAAAAACAAGGTGTCACAAACACATTGGCTCTGCCAATAGATAATATGATGTACATGTGCATTTTATTTATGTATACAAATATATATTATTTCGTGATTTATTTGTATATGTTTGTGTGTATGTGCATTTATGTGTTTACACATGTGTAATAATGTTAAGAATGAATCACAACGATTATGAATTAAATAACAATTTATCAAGTCATTTTGTGGTATTGTGTGGTAATACAAATTGGGAAACATAATCGGGTAATTTAAAAGCAAAATAAATGGGTTTATGATTTATCCAATATGCTTGTGTTGTTCCATAATGACATTGTTGTATTGGTGCATTTGTCCATATGTAATCTATTTGTGTATCATTAATAGTGGTGCTTTCTTAAAAAATGAGTTTAAAATTTTATTTATTTATAAATGCTCGTAATGTTGATGATTGAATTATTTTTGTTAAAATGTTTATATTGAAAATCTCCAATTATTACAATCGAACAATGTGAAAGCATTTTTTGTATAATGTTTTCTAAGATAGGATTGAAATGTGGCTCTTGCATTTTGGGTGGTTTGTATATTGCAATTATGTATAATGCTTTTTGTGTGTTATCATTAAAAGTGTGGTGATAAATTCAGCACTAGAATTTTTTATTATTATGTTTTATATCAATGACACATTGTCATCATAAAGTACCATAGTGCCATGTTCATCATAACATGATAAAACATGGAACTTTTGTGATAAAGCATTGTAAATTTCTAAGTTGATATGAACATATTTATTCTTGTTTCATTTAAACAAAAAATATGTGATGCTAATAGATTTGGATCCGCAAGAATATTTCAAAATGTAATGTTAAAAAACCAGTATTACAATTAATTTTTTTGAATAGTAAGACTTTAAAATAATAGTAGCAAGTTTGTATTGTGCATTTTTTCTTAATCAAAACATTTTTTCTTGAACAAGATGATCTACTTGAAAAAAATTATTCAATAATGGAGAAAGTAAATACAATTTCTTTTCAACAAACCTTCAACAATGTAATATATGTTAGATTATGTTTTGTCACACCGGTCGGATCATATGTTAAATGATCAAGAGTCAACCATTGTGAACAATGTATAATTCATGCTACAACAAATTGAATTGGGAATTGGACTCTTGTGATAGTGTGAGAAAGATTACTACCTATTTCTATTTCGACAATTATCCATTCAATTAGTGTCCATTGTTTGTCAAACCTTGGGGATTCATTATAGATTTGTGAATTTTTCGTGTATTTTTTCCAATCCGAGGATTATGGAAATGTATTAAAAACTAAAGATTTTTAAATAATTTATGTAAAATCTTTGAAAATCCCATCAGCACCATTCACAAGACCATCTAATGTTTCATAATTCCCTTCACATAATTCCACTAACATTTTTTTCTTAACCAAAATTTCATAATGTAAACCAGTCGTTTAAAACAGTAAATTTGATAATTTAAAATGATGACATGTTTCATTATATACATCACATGCTAAGAATGTGAATGGTTCACCTAATGTGTTTCAAAATACATTTTTATTATCCATAGTTGTTTTAACATTTGTGTAAAATGAATATGGTAAATTGTTGTCCATCAATGGGGTCTTCAAACAATTATTGTTCATAAATTTTATGTCTTCAATTCTTTGTGAAGCAGTTTTAAACCTATTTAATATGTTAAGGAAATTTATATCTTGTCACATCACTTCTTGTAATTCATAACATTGTACATATTCTGATCAATAATTTGATGCAATAGTATTAAAAGTGTTACTTATTTGTTTGAAAATCCACAAATCTTGAACATGGGGTGTTTGATAAAAATCACTAATCATTATCACATCTAACCCACCCATAAATTTAATATGGACTTGTTTTAGGGCTTAAGGTCTATGATCAATGAAAGTTAACATTCTATTATTGACTAAAAATATTTCATCTATAACAAGCAAACAAAGTTTATCATCTATTTTTATAAAAATGTCACATCTTTTATCAATTAAGTTTTGTTAGAATTGCAAGTGAAAAATGTATTGTTATGCGATTATTATTAAATGATGTTTTCCTTGTTAATTTCATGATTTTCAGTTTTAAAGGATCGACATTTTTAATTTGTTTAATATAATATCATAACATGTATTGTATAATACATGTGAGGGTGAAAGTTTTCCCTATCCCTACACCACCTATTAAAAAAATATGAAATGGTATTGTGAGGGTTTTGATTTTTTGGTATAATATATCATCAACAATAGCTCTTGTTCATGATTCAATTCTCATATGTGACGAAAACTTTTTGTATGTCATGAATTCATCTGTTCGTTGAAAAAATTATATATTAACAATTTATTTTTAAACATTTTTATTTTTTGATTTTGCAAATTTTTCATATGATACATCATATGGTTCAATTTATTTGGTATTAATAAATAATATATTTTTATGTGGATTACTTGCATTATCAATTAACTTATATGGCATTGTCATTTTGCAATTGATTTTATGATTCAGAAATGTAGTCACATTATTATATTTGTTTAAATATTTATTATTTAAATAATAAAATAATATATATTATTGTTAATTTCATTAAATTCAACTTGTACCATGTTGACACGTGTCATTACATAGGCTAAGCTTAAACAACTAGTTTGCATTGCTAGGTAGGCCACCTATTGTGCTTACTTAAGGTCACTTAGTAAGCATTTAACCTATATGGGCTAAGTATGTAAGGAATATTTGGTCAACATTCCATCGTTGGCTACAACCCATGCCATTCAAAAGAATTGATCCTTTAACCCCAAGGATAAATATCAACTCCTTTACCACCAAGCCACCCCAATTGTTCAAGAAAAGAAGTAATGTGCATTTTTATTTAACCTATTTGATTTCAAACATTACACAAAACATCATCTTTGAACTTTGATATTTTATTACAATCTTGTCCAAATGACAAGATTAAAGTTTGAACTTAAATTTTTTCCAACAATGTACACAAACATAATTTTATCCTCTGAAAAATATAAATCAATTTGAAAAGAAAAATATTTGAATTTTGTTATTCAATACAATTTCAAAGAACATTTCATGGAAAAAATAAATTTTAATCACATGATTTGTAAATGGATAATATAATCACAAATACATAAATAAATTTCATATCTTAAACTTTCATTTGATTCTAAAAATTATATTATACAAATATTTTTTTGATATATCATAATTTTACCAATAGAATTTAATTAAAATTTGTGATATATAATTTATTCACATATAATATTTATAAATGAATCATAAATAAATTATAATAGAAATATAGTGAAATATTAATGTGAATAATCAATTTCAATTTCTAAATGTTGATTAGTGCCATATAATTAATTGATTTCATGGAACTATAAATTTTATTATGTTTACACATATAATAATTTAAGTTTTATTTAAAATTATGATAAAATTTTATGTTAAAATAAATTATATTTTTTGACATCTCAAACATCTATTTGATTTAAGAAATTATATTATACAATGTTGCTTATTTGATCATAACTATACCAACAAAATGTAATTTAAATGTATGATATGAAATGGGTTATAAATTACTCGTACTACCTAACACATTCAATAAATAAATTACATTGCCTACTTAATATCTTAATTAATTAAAAGATATCACATATATCAACATGATAAAATACTTATTACTTAACCCACATACATATGACCTACTTGCTACCTATCCTACTTATTGCTTATTTACTACATTAATTGCATAGCCTATCTAATTATTTAATTACACTTACTACCTAAACCCTAACCTATTTAATACATATATTACATAGCTTAATTAATTAAATAATTAATACAATAACCTTATCACATATCAACAGTATCATAAAATACCTACTATTTAACCCTATTTCTACCATTAATTACCATGGGTCCTTTAAAATTTTCACCAACTCACCAAACCCTACTACACATTTAATGGTTAATTCATTAAAAAAAGGGAAAATAATTAGACCACTAAATCCAACAATTTCATTGGCCAATTCATTTTTTTTTCACATTTGATTACATTTGCATTTGCAATTAAAATTTATAGTTGCAAATCAAGTTTAAAAGATGCCACATGGTATCCAATGGCCCTTGAACTACTTTCCAAGTTACAAAAACAACTACATTTTCATCTATTTTGGGATGCCACCAAAAATGGATGATATAAATGTATTTTTCATTTTCATCCAAATCGACATTAATTGCAAGTATAAGTTACATATGCAACTACAAACCACTTTGTAGTCATTTATGCAACTTCTAATCATTTTTACTAAGTGCCATGAAGGACAATCGTATCTAAAATCACAAAATGGTTGATTTGGATAAAAGGCACAAATGCACGAGTTGGAATGGATAGGATTCTTTGTAATGAATCTAGAGATGCAAACTAGT